>Ga0316204_10006690_pt1 | contig 17494 bp, 15 predicted proteins | sample 6monrhotite_MG_2_FD_205661 | JGI IMG/M metagenome (GOLD analysis project Ga0316204, IMG submission 205661) | Microbial mat bacterial communities from mineral coupon in-situ incubated in ocean water Damariscotta River, Maine, United States -... | ecosystem: Environmental > Aquatic > Marine >... | reverse complement strand
TCATGGTCGGTCGCGAAGAGCTTTGTGGCGACGCTGATCGCCATGGCCATGCATGAGGGTCGAATTGATAATCTCGACCAGCTGGCCCAGGAGTTCGCGCCGCAATTTGAAGGTTCGGCCTTTGGCGAAACCTCACTGCGTCATCTTCTTATGATGTCCACCGGCATAGATTTCGTTGAAGATTATAGCGACCCGGACTCTGATATTGGCGTATTGTTTGCCGACCCGTTTGTCTGGGGCAGCAATATTGACCGTTCGCTGCTGCAATTCGAACGCACGACCGAAGCCGGAACCGAGCTGGATTATATTTCCTCGGCCAGCCATGTGCTGTCTGCCGTCTTGCGCGGCGTTTATGATCAACCGCTCCACCAGATTGTTCAGGAGAAAATCTGGAGCCCGTTGGGCATGGAAAGTGATGCCTACTGGAATCAGAACATCATGGGCGATGACGGCGTTTCACTGGGCTATTGCTGTTTGAATGCGCGCCCGGTGGATTTTGCGCGCCTTGGCCTGCTTTATCTCAATGACGGTGTCTGGGAGGGCGAACGCTTATTGCCAGAGGGTTGGGTCGAGATGGCCACCCACGCCAATGCACCATTTCAGGAATCCGATGCGACCTATGCTTTGCGGGGATACGGCCTGCATTTCTGGTTTCCTGAAACCGATCGTGACGAGTTTTTCGCTGCGGGGATTTACGGCCAATACATCTGGGTCGATCCTTCGCGGAATCTGGTGATCTCGCGATTTGCAGCTGATCCGCAATGGGGTCCCCATACCGCCGAAACCTTTGCCGCATTCCGCGCCATCGCGGCCAACGTTGCAGGGGAATAAGTATGGCTGAACATGCGACTGAATATGACTATATCATCATTGGCGCCGGATCTGCGGGTTGCGTCGTGGCCGAACAGCTTTCCCGTGATCGCGATATAACGATCTGTGTGCTCGAAGCGGGAGGGTCAGACGATCATCCGAATATCCGCACGCCCATGCTCTTGAAAGAGGTCGTCTCCGGTGGGCCGTTTAACTGGAATTATGAAACCGAGCCTCAAGCGCGGCTCAATGACCGCCGCATGTTCTGGCCACGCGGTAAAACCATTGGCGGCTCCTCCTCCATCAATGCCATGCACTATATGCGCGGTGCGGCTGAAAATTTTGACGAATGGGGCGAAATGATCGGCGATGGCGGTTGGAGCTGGGCCGATGCCCTGCAACGCTTCAACCGTCAGGAAAACAACAATGCCTTTTCAGGCCCATTGCATGGCAATGACGGACCTTTGCATGTCCAGTCCATTCCCAAACTCAACCCGTTGACCAAGCTCTTCCTCGAAGCGGGGGGCGAACTCCAATATCCGGAGAACGACGACTTCAATGGCGAGAAACAATACGGGTTTGGCCCCTATCAGGTGACCATGAATGGCCCGCGTCGGTGGAGCGCGGCAGATGCCTTCCTTCGGCCCGCCATGGAACGGGGCAACATCACGGTCATCACCGAAGCGCTTGGGCACAAAATCCGTCTGGACGGCAAGAAAGCGACCGGCGTCCTTGTCGATATTGCGGGGGAAATGACTGAATTGACCGCCCGCAAAGAAGTTATTCTCTCTGGCGGCGCGATCAATTCACCGCAATTGCTGCAACTCTCCGGCATTGGCGATGCAGACTGGCTGAAAGCCGCTGGCGTCAGCCCGGAAATCGACCTGCCCGGCGTCGGCCGCAATTTGCAGGACCATCTTGACGTGGCCGCACTTGCCTCAGTGAAAACGTCGGAGGCCATTGGTCTCTCCTTGCAACGTTTCCCGAAAAATATTTACGACGTTCTGCGCTGGATGATTCGCGGTGATGGAGACTTCACCATCAATCCGGTCCAGGGCGGCGCCTTCATTTCCTCTTCGGTAGCGGGCGATATACCCGACCTGCAACTGGTCTTCATTCCCGGTTATTCGATCAATCACGGCAAAGAGACCAGGATGGGCCATGGCATGACCTTGCATGTCTGCCACCTCTATCCGCAAAGCCGCGGCGAGATTCGCATCAAAAGCAATGACCCTACGGAATACCCCGCGATTGATCCGAATTATCTGGCGACCGATTTCGATCTGACAGCGCTGACCGATGGCTACGAAAAAGCCATAGAAATATTACGTGCGCCCGCATTCAAGAACGAATTCGTGGATTGGGTCGCACCGGAGAAGCGCGATACACGCGATGATCTCGTTGCAGATATTCGCCAACGCGCCGAGACGCTCTATCATCCGACTTCGTCCTGCGCGATGGGATCAGGAGATCTGGCCGTGCTGAACTCCGATTGCCGCGTGAAAGGCGTTGATGGCCTCAGGGTTATCGATGCCTCCGCCATGCCGCGACTGGTTGGCGGAAATACCAATGCACCTACAATGATGCTGGCCGACAAGGCTGGTGAAATGATCCGCGAAAGCGCCTGAGGGAGAATGATATGAGCGATCTTGATACAAAACAGATCGAGCGCATGGACGGTGTTTTTCGCGCTCAGAAAGCGGCTTTCGAGGCCGAACGTCATCGCAGCTACAAGGATCGCTTGCGCGATATCGATGCCATCGGCGCTCTGACATCCAAACATGGCGATGCCATCAAGGACGCGGCCGCAGCCGATTTCGGCGTGCGCTCGCGTTGTGAAACCCAGCTGACCGAAGTCACCTATATGACAACGGCGGCAAAGCACACCCGTCGCCATCTCTGGAACTGGATGCAGAAAAAGAAAGTCTCCATTCCCGGCAATCTCGCCCCCGGCAAAGCCTATATCCGCCGTGAGCCGAAAGGCGTCGCAGGTATCATTTCGCCTTGGAACTATCCGTTTCAGCTGGCCTTTTCGCCCATTCTCGCTGCGCTCGCTTCCGGTTGTCGCATCATGCTGAAACCGTCCGAGCTGACGCCGAACATGTCGGAATTGATGCGCAACATGCTGGCCGAGGAATTCGACGAAACCCACATCGCCGTTCTGCTGGGTGGCCCAGCGGTTGGCGAAGCCTTCACCAAAATGCCGTTCGACCATCTGCTCTATACCGGCTCTACCCATGTCGGCCGAATTGTCGCCAAGGCCGCTGCTGAAAATCTGACTCCCGTCACTCTGGAGCTCGGCGGCAAGTCGCCGGTCATCGTAGATCAAGGTTTCAAGGCTGAATCAGCCGCTGCCTCCCTCACCTTCGGCAAATTCATGAATGCCGGGCAGACCTGTATTGCGCCCGATTACGTACTCGCGCCAGCAGACCAGACGCGCCCCATCGCCGAAGCCATTATTGCCAAGGTTGAGACATCCTATCCCGACTGGGCGACGGATGAGGATTACACTGCGATTGTTTCCGACCGCCATTATGACCGCCTCAATGCCATGATCGAAGAAGCACGCGCGGGTGGCGCGGAAGTGTTGCAAGCCAAAGGCGGCGATCCGGGAAATGCTCGCAAAATCCCGCCAACCGTCGTGCTCAATCCGCCAGAAGACTCAAAACTGATGCAGGAAGAAATTTTCGGCCCCATCCTGCCCATTCTGGCACATGACGGGCTGGACGATGCGATGAAACGGGTCAATGCCAAGGACCGCCCGCTTGCGCTTTACGTCTATTCCAAAAACAAGAAGACAGCACGCCGCGTGCTCGAAGGCACGATTTCCGGCGGGGCCGTCGTCAACAACACCATGCTGCATTATTCAGTGGAAGATTTGCCCTTCGGCGGTGTCGGCGCATCTGGCAACGGCGCCTATCATGGCGAAGCCGGGTTCGAGACCTTCACCCATGCCCGCAGCGTCTTTGAAGCGCCGGTCTGGCACCCCTCACGCCTCATCGCACCGCCCTATGGCAAACTCTTCGACATGATTGCGAACAAGTAAGCCATGTTGAAAGACAAGACGGTCTTGATCACCGGCGCCTCACGCGGCGTCGGCAAGGAAACGGCCCGCGCCTGTGCGGCCGCCGGAGCACGAGTCATCCTGCACTTCAACGTCAATCAGGACGCGGCGGTGGAACTCGCCAACGAGATCGGCGCGCTTGGCTGTATCGCAGCCGACTTGTCTCAAAAAGGGGCCGCTGACCGTCTATGGCTACAAGCCAAAAACATGGGCGGAAACGTCGACGCCTTGGTCAACAATGCTGGCGTCTACCGCGAAACACCGCTTCACAATGCGCAAAATTGGGATGCTGGTTGGAGCGAGCAGTTTCAGGTCAATGTCATGGCGCCCTGCGAGCTGATGCGAAATGCCATCAACGCCTGGGGCTCGAAAGGCGGGGCCATCGTCAACATTGCCAGCCGCGCCGCCTATCGCGGGGATGGACCGGATCATGCCGGATACGCCGCCTCCAAGGCCGCGCTGACAGCGGCGGCCAAAACTCTCGCCAGGGCTCATGCCCACAATAATGTCCTGATCTACACACTCACTCCGGGCTGGATTGAAACCGACATGGCCCCGTCCCGCGTTGAAGCCCGCGCCGAAGCTGTCGCCGACATTCCATTAGGCCGCGTCGCCCAGCCACAGGAGATCGCCGCCATGGCCACATTCCTGCTTTCCGGACAATGCGGATCAGCCACCGGTTCCGTCATCGACATCAATGGCGCGAGCTTTATGCGCTGATCCGACTCCCCATCTGCGCAAACCCTGCTAGATTTATGTGAACGTCGGTATCGCGAATCCCCATTCCACAATCGGCAGCTTTGGTAGACTGGCTGGTTAGAGCAGCGGTAGGTCGGATCACCGATATCAAGGTGCGAGGGACTAAATTGGTAACCCGTTTTGAGCTAATACAATGATCGCATCACCGACAGAATACGCCATCCGCAACTTTCACAAGAAATCTCTTTCCGGCTTGTATGCTCCGGGAATTTCTTTTTCGGAGACCGATGGCTGTGCTTTCGAAAGTACAGCCGAGCGTTCATCATTGCGAATTGTCTTGGAAGGTCGATCAGACTTTGAATCGCAATGGGGGAATTTGAGCCTCAGGCCTAACGATGCCGTTTTTATCGCCGCCGGCACAACAAATTACAATTCAACACCAAGCGGACGAAAAACCAGCGGCCTTTCGATTTATTTTTCGGATGAGGAGTTGTCCCATGATTTGTTGACAGGACTATCCGGTTCGCCGATCCAGATGGCCCAAGATTGGATGGACGGCTGCGAAAATCAAATAAAGCGTCTCTTGGAAATATCAGCATCACCCAATGGCTGCATCAAAGAAGCACGCCATAATCAAGCATATATAGCTCGTACCCTTCAAAACAAACTGCTAGCCGAGTCAGAATTTGCGGATCGACTTAACGTCAAAAAGCCGAAGACACGTAAACGATTAACCGAGCAGTTAAAGCACGCAAAATCTATCATTGATGAGAGAGCGGTTCGCGCGGTGAATCTGGACAGCGTCGCCGCAGATTGCGGAATGTCCAGATTTCATTTTACGACACTCTTTACCAGGGCGTTTGGCACATCTCCACGTCATTACTACCTTTCACGCAAAATGCGCCATGCCGCTGAACTTCTTATATATTTGCCGGTCTCGGATGTTTCTCACCAGGTCGGGTACAAAAATGTTTCGTCATTCTCCCGTGCCTTCAAAAATGTTCACGGCATATCTCCAATAAACTTCGCCCACACAGATCAAAAATAATTACTGCAACATTTCGAGCGCCCGGCTCATGGCGTCATCCACCGGCACTTCGATCTCCGGCTCAACCCCATTTCCCTCGATCCGCTCACCATTCTGCGTGAAATAGTCAGCCACCGGAATCCGCACCACATAACCCCCACCAGCATCAAAAAAGCGGCTGGACAGCATTTCTCCCGCCGTTGTTTCGCCGACAAGTGTGATATGGTCGAAATCCCTTAACGCTGCTGCCACCAGCTCCGTCATGCTCGAAGAGCGTGGCCCTATTAGAACGACTATTTCACCGTCGAACATGGCTGGAGATGGTTGAATAGAGACGCCGAATACTGGCTCGCTTTCGATCTGCGCATAGAAATCATCCAACGTTCCGCCTAGCCACTCTGGTGCCGCTGATATCTGGAGAGCGGAGGGTGGGGAATTATGCTCCGTATACCAGTCGGCGGATACAAAAGCGCCAACGGTTCCAGGAACCGGTGCCAGGTGGTTCGCCAATACCGCTCCGGCAGTAGAGCCTCCGGAATTTGCTCGCAGATCAACAATCAATTTGTCAACGCCAGACTCGATTAATTCAACGAAGGCATCGTCTATTTGGCCGCCAATATGCTCACCCAGAAACGAATCTACTGTCAAAATCGCAATACCACCGTCGAATTCCAACGACAGGGCTTCACCCTGATCGCCCTGCGCGGCCCGAGATTGCAGCAAAGCATCAAGCCCACCGGCTGGCCGATAGAGTTGAAAGTGGGAGAAGGGCATTGTGGATGCAGCAAACATATAGCCTATAGAAAAATCGAAATCATCCAGAGCCGCCATTGTCGAGGTATCGATTATAGTCCTCGGAAGCTCGAATTCAGTTCCAGCGGTGAGGCGTGGATCAAATAAATGTTGTTCCAACAAGACATCAATGCGGTCCCGTATTTCTGCATAGTCGCGCACGAGAGGCTCACCTGTAATCCGCCCCGAAACATGGCCAGAAAAAGGATGCCCATCGGCAACGTCACCGACGATATTTTCACCGTCGAAACAGATTCTTACGCTGCCAAACCCTGATCTCAAATTTCCTGTAAAACTTGCTAGACGCCCTGTATATATGTTTCCAGTTGGGCATTCGTCGGCCGGACGCCTGTGTTGATGGCGCATTTCCATAACCAGCAGGCCTCCTTCGGAAAACCAACTTCCTTGAGTGGGAAGCGTCGCCAAATAGGCAGACGAATGACTTCGGCTTCGTAATTGCAGACTGCTTCCATCTCGAACCACATCCAGCCACGCGGTCAATTCACCATAAGCAGATGTGGTGACCGTAAATTCAACCAATTGGCCATTTTCAAGTTCAGGACCATCGATTGTCGGTTCAGCGCATCCAACAACTCCGAGAAGTGCCAAACATATAATCAAATATTTCATAACTATAACTCCAATTGGGCTTCTTGCTCGCCTACAAAAGAAGCGTAGCAAAGAGCAATGCTGGATATTCGCAAAAAATGATAACTCCAACTCCTTCCGTTAGGCATTAGCGACTCCCCATCTGCGCAAAGCCTGCTAGATTTATGTGAACGCCGTTCACGAAATTGCGGCATCATGGGGGATATTCATGCGTTGGGTTATTCGCGGCATTGCCGCTGTTCTGGGTCTTGTCATTCTCGTTGTCGCCATGGGTCTTGGCTATGGATATTGGCGATTTTCCTCCTCCATGCCGCGCACCGAAGGCACGGTTGAAGTCGCGGGTATTTCCGGTGATGTCCAGATTGTCCGAGATGAATTCGGCGTTCCGCATATCTTCGGCGAGACCGAAGAGGATATCTATTTCGCGATCGGTTACGCCCACGCACAGGACCGTTTCTTCCAGATGGATCTGATGCGCCGCTATGTGCACGGCGAGTTGTCCGAACTCCTCGGTCATCTCAATCCAGGCACCGTCACGGCCGACGCACGCAGCCGAAATCGCGGCTATCATCTGGTCGCCAATGAAGCCGCTGCGAACCTCTCTCCAGAGTTCCAGATCGCCGCTGACGCCTATGTCGCAGGCGTCAATGCCCGCCTCGCTGAAGGTCACTACCCGCCAGAGTATCTGATCCTGCAGGCAGAACCAGAGCCGTGGGAATTGCACGATTCCATGGCCGTTGTGGTCTACATGGCCGACAGTCTCGCCGCAGGTGAAGGCGAAGAAGTCGCGCGCCGCGAACTGGCCGAAATTCTCAACGCCACGCAGCTCTCCGAATTCCTGCCCGGCTATCCCGACTGGGCACCCAACATGCTTCAGGCCGAGGACTTTGAGCCTGCCGAAGCGCCAGTTGAGCCCACCACAGAAGCCCAGCCTGATTTTGATGATGGCTCCAATGCCTGGGTCTTGTCCGGCGAACACACCGCGACCGGCGAGCCAATGCTGGCGAATGATCCACATCTCGCTCTGGGCGCGCCCGGCATCTGGTATTTTGCCCGTCTGAATCTGCCGCAGGGCGCCGTTGTCGGTGCCACAATTGCCGGTTCGCCGCTGGTGGTTCTCGGTCGCAATCAAGTGTCGGCCTGGGGCTTTACCAATACCGGTTTTGACGTGATCGACATGGTGCCGCATGCCCCCGGCTCTCTGACCACCACCGAACGCACCGAAGTCATCCATGTGCGCGGCGGTGACGATGTCAGCATCACAATGCGCGATGCACCCAATGGCCCTGTGCTGGATCCTGATTATTTCAATCTCGACGTTTTCGGGGATCAGGATGTCGTTCTGGTCTCGACCGCGCTGGATCGCTCCAATCAGGTCGCAAGCGTGTCTTACAATCTGATGCTGTCGCAATCCTTCGATGAATTTGTCGAGGCGGGGCGCGGCTTCACAGCACCGATGCAAAATATGCATTACGCCAATGTCGACGGCACGATCGGCTATACCACGCCGGGCCTGCTTCCGATCCGCGATGAGGACGGCAACTGGGCCGGTTATGTCCCTTACGAAGACCTGCCACGCGTTGAAAATCCCATCTCGGGTCGTGTGGTATCAGGCAATAACCGCATCGTTCCGGACAATTATGGATATGACACGCCGGGCAGCTATGCCGCCTATCGCGCCGAGCGGATCGAGCACCGTCTCGACGAAACCAACGCGCATACGCCGGAGACCTTCCACGACATCCAGATGGATCAGGTCTCGGCCCAAATCCAGCGCATCCTGCCCGCATTGCAGGCCGCGACACCTCAAACTGAACGCGGACAGCAAGCGCTGACCCGGATTCAAAACTGGGATGGAGATATGAGCGCGCTTCTGGCTGAACCACTGATTTATTCGCTCTGGTATCGCGATATTGCGACAGGCATTTATTCCGATGATCTGGGCGACGAATTCCGCCGTCACCTCTCCACCCGCCGCGTCTTCACCGAAAACGTGCTGATCGGAAACGATGCCCATTGGTGCGATAACATCACGACCGAGCCGGTCGAAACCTGCCCGGAAATTCTCGGAGCAGCGCTGGATGCAGCCATGGAGCGCGGGGTCGAAATTTATGGTCCCGACATCGATAACTGGACGTGGGGCGAAGCGCATCAGGCCGTCTTTGACCATCCAGTCTTTACGGGTTCAGGAATCCCGCTGCTGGAAGACTGGTTCACTGTCCGCCAGCCGGTGGGCGGCGACAGCTCCACGGTGAATGTCGCCGTCTATTCTGTGCGCGCCGGATCGTTTGATGTCTTTCACGGCCCGTCCTTGCGCGCGGTCTATGACCTCTCCGATCTGGACAGTTCTCGCTACATGCATGCACCAGGGCAATCAGGGCATCCCTGGTCGGATCACTACCGCGATCTCGCACCAATGTGGGCGGCTGGCGAAAGTTTTGAAATGCGCACAGACTGGACACCCGAAACGGCACCGGACGGCGCGCGCGTCTTGACCCTCACGCCGGCCAATTAGGAGACACGCCATGTCGATCAGGATCACAAGACGCGGCGCACTTTTTGGAGCCTCGGGTCTAGCCTTTGCAGCCGCGGCCTGTTCGTCTGGCCCGCGCAGGCCGGAACCGGAACCGCAGACCGGGCCGTTCCGGCACGGCGTCGCCTCAGGCGAACCCGATCAGAACAGCGTCGTTCTCTGGACCGCCATCACGGATGATGCGGGCGGAGAATACGTGTTTCAACTGGCCGCAGATGAGACGTTCGAGAGCGTCATTTTCGAGGAACGTGAAGAACGCACCTACGTCACTTCCAATGCGATCTCGACGTTCAAGACCATTGCGACCGGATTGCAACCCGGCACCGCCTATTTCTATCGGATGGTATTCAACGGCATTTCATCGCCGGTTGGGCGCACCAAAACATTGCCTGTAGGTGCAGTGCCTCGCTTCATTATGGCGGTGTGTTCCTGCTCGAATTATCCGGCGGGATATTTCAACGCCTATCGCGAACTGGCAAATACGCCCGATCTCGATCTGGTTATGCATCTGGGCGATTATATCTATGAATACAGCGCCGATGGATATGCCTCCGATGATGCTGAAAACATGGACCGGGTTGTCGATCCTCTGCACGAGCTAAATTCCTATGGCGATTATGCCCGCCGCCACGCGCTCTACAAGACCGACCCCGACCTTCAGGCGGCCCATGCGGCCGCGCCCTGGTTGATGATCTGGGACGATCATGAAGTCGCCAATGATGCCTGGTCGACAGGCGCAGAAAATCACAATGAAGGTGAGGGCGAATACAGCCAGCGCGTTTATAATGCCATGCTCGCCTACCATGACTGGAATCCCACGCGTGAACCGGCAGATCAGATCGGCATGACCCGCATTGCCGAGATCGGTGATCTGGCAACGCTGGTCGTGACCGAATCCCGGCATGTCGCGCGGCATCAGCCGATGGATTTCTCGACCTTCCCGATCGCGGATGATGCTGACCCTGATGATCCCGCGAACCAGCAGGCCGTAGCAGAATGGCGCGCGACCGAGATCAACCGGGACGACCGAGAATTGCTTGGAACAGAGCAGATCGGGCAGATTGCAGATGCTTTTGGTGCCGCAGCGGATAAACCTTGGCGGCTGCTCGGCGGACAGGTCGTCATGGGTCGCATTGAAGCGCCCAACATGATCGAAGCCCTGCCCGGCTGGCTGAAATTCATCGTCTCGAAAACCGATGATCTGGCCTGGGGTTATCTTCAACGCTCGCAGTTCAACATCCCGCTAAATCTGGATGCCTGGGATGGTTACGTCGCCGAGCGCGAGCGCCTCTATGACGCTGTACGTGCCAATGGCGGCGACATGATCGCCTTTGCGGGAGATAGCCACACCTTCTGGACAAACCAGCTGATGGATGATGAAGGGCGGCGCATCGGTTATGAATTCGGCACTACATCGATCACATCCCCTTCACCCTTTGAACGCATTCCAGCACCCGGCATTTCCTTCCCGGACATTATTGAAAATGGTAATCGTGACGTCATTCGCCTGAATGACCGCGACAAGGGCTTTATCCGGGTCACGCTGACGCCTGACGCCATGGAGAGCGATTTCGTCACCGTCTCCACCATCAAGCGCCGAGGTTATTCCGCAGGCAGTGACAGTCGCTGGCGCGTCACCCGCGGTGCAAATGGGCTTGAACTCGACGCGATCTGACCTGAAAAATCCAGAGTCAATTCAAACATCTGAATCGATTCATGTTTTTTGATTCGGAATGAGATTCCGATTCCGCTTTCCAATTGTTACACAAGCTGTAACTGGTCGCCCTTAAATCGTCATGATAGGTAGGCATCACGCTCTTATGACAGGCTGACGGGAAGGAATTCGGGCATGCCCTCACGTTTTGAAGAATCTGGAAACGACTCAATTCCAGCGGCCAAATTCACCGGACCAGGCCGGTATTTGTTCTGGATGACGATTTTCCTTGCAGCGGTTGGCGTGATCGCCGTTCTGCTGATCGGACCACTGGAAGAAGCCTTCAGGGCCAATATGGCCATCAACGGTTTGATCATCGCGGTTTTGCTGATCGGCATACTCTACACCTATCTGCAAGCGCTCTCCATAGCGCCCGCCGCCCGCTGGCTGGTGCGTTTTCGATCATCGGAAGACCCGGCCTCTTTGCCCAATCCGCCCAGCATGATTGCGCCCATGGCCTCGATGATGGGCGATTCCGGTGCGCGTGCCCGAATTTCAACCGCGTCGGTCCGCACGGTGCTCGATTCTGTCGGCGCACGCATGGCCGAATCTGGCGCCTTCACACGCTATTTTGGACGTTTGCTGATCTTCCTCGGCTTGCTTGGGACTTTCTGGGGGCTGCTCTCTGTTGTCTCCGAAGTCGGTGAAGCCGTTCGCGCCGTGACGGCCTCGTCGACGGGCGGCGAAGCCGATGTGATGCGATTAATGTCGGCCATCGAAAATCCGATTCAGGGCATGGGTACGGCGTTTGCCTCATCGCTTTTCGGTCTCGCCGGCTCGCTGCTTATTGGCTTCCTTGATCTGCAAGCCAGCCGCGCTCACAACCGGTTTTTCAATGAGATCGAAGAATGGCTGTCGTCCATCTCGCGTGTTGCCGCCGCCGGCCCTTCCACCACGCAAGATGGTGAGATGTCACCTGCCTATGTTGGCGCTTTGCTGGAGCAGACAGCCGAAACTCTGGACCGTCTATCTCACACATTGGAGAAGCATACGCGTGATCTCGATGGTGCGCTTCGCCGCATTGCCGAAGACAGCGCCACCGGCCAGCAGGAAGCCGCACGCGCACTGCGTGAGGAGATCCGCGTCATGGTTCGCGCCATCGAAGCTCAAAATCGCTCACGGGGCGGCTAATTCATGAGCTTCGCGCCGCGCCTCTCACGATTTACAGAAAACGATTCCGGTGATTATTGGCCCGGATTTGTCGATGCGTTGGCGACGCTTCTACTCGTCATCGTTTTCCTCTTATCCATTTTTGTTGCGGGCCAGTTCGCGCTCAGCCGTGCCCTTACCGGGCGCGATGAACAGCTCGCCACGCTGAACCAACAATTGGCGACATTGACCGATGAATTGGCACTGTCGGAAGGCGAAAATAACCGCCTTGAGCAAGAAATGACGACCTTACGCGCAACGCTGGCTGATGTTCAGGCCGATCGTGACGATCTGTCGGACCAGTTGGTGATCGTATTGGGACAAATGGAAGACGTTCAATCGCGTTTGATCCTCGAAGAGGAAATTTCCACCGGCCAGATGGATCAGCTCAACGCACTGAACCTACAGATGCAGGCCCTGCGCGATCAGATTTCCGAGCTCAGCGGTTTACTGGATGCTGCCGAGCTGCGCGAAGACGAACTTGAAAGTCAAATATTCAATCTCGGCGAACGCCTGAATGCGGCACTGGCCAGCCGGGTCGCCGAGTTGGCGCGCTACCGATCGGAATTCTTCGGACGATTGCAAGAAATTCTCGGCAATCGCTCCGGCGTAAGCGTCGTCGGTGACCGCTTCGTCTTTGAAACCGATATTCTTTTCGCGTCTGGCTCCGCTGCACTATCGAATGATGGCCGCGAAAGCCTTCGGCCGATCGCAGCAGCCATTGTCCAGCTCACCACAGAAATACCGGACGATATCGAGTGGATCATCAGAATCGATGGCCACACCGACCCGCGCCCGATCCGGACGACATACCCATCAAATTGGCATCTTTCTGCGGCCCGTGCGATCTCCGTTGTGAATTGGTTTGAAGATCTGGGCGTACCCTCAGAACACCTCGTGGCCGCAGGCTTTGGCGAACACCAGCCCATCGCCGAAGGTACCAGCGAAGAGGCCTATGCCCGCAATCGCCGGATCGAGCTGAAACTGACGAGCCGTTAGCGGTAAAGCCGCTTGCCCTTTAAAACCTGCTCAGCTATAAGCCGCCGCTCATTTCAAGACAGCCTGACGTGCCGGAGCGCTACGATGCAAAAAGACATTCATCCCGAGTATCACGTGATCAACGTGACCATGACCGACGGGACTGTTTTCCAGACACGCTCCACGTGGGGCAAGGAAGGCGATACGCTGAACCTGGATATCGATCCGACCACACACCCGGCCTGGACCGGTGGTGATCAAAGGCTTTTGGATCGCGGTGGCCGTGTTTCCCGATTCAAAGACAAGTTCAAAGGTTTCGCCTGATCCGCACTGCGGATATAGGAATCAAAAAGGCGCGAGGCTTATGCCCCGCGCCTTTTTCTATGCCTGTGTATCGAAATTAGCTGAACGCGTTCTTCAACCGGTTCATCTGATCTTCGACAGGACTGGCACCATTGGCCGTTCCGGTGTCTTCAAACAGAGAATCGTCGATGCGCCGCAGGCGCGCATAGAGCTGACGCGAACGTCCCGCGAGATCAGCCAACACGCGCGGAACCGGATCGCCATCGACGGACCATAAATCTTCGACATCATCATCTTCAGGCAGACGATACTGGCCCGTCACAAGTTGGTCAGCCGACAGATCGCCTTCCGCCACTTGCCTTTGCGCCAACAGCCATGAAGCCGCCTGCATCAAACGGGTCGTCAATTTCATACTCTCGGCGGCATACGCCAGAGCACCGGCGCGGCCGAGTGCCTTGGCATCCTCGCGGCCGGGTCCATCGAGATAGGCTGCGGTTTCTTCAACCATATCCATGCCGTCGCGGAACAGGCGCGCAAAATGCTCGCTTCCTGCGAATTCCGCCACACGCTCTGCCGGATTGCCCGACTGAAAACCACTATCAGTTATGACGTCACTCATTCATGCCTGCTTTGATCCACTTACCGTTCAGATTGCAATCTGTGGGCCAGCTTGATCAACTTTGTTTGAAAATCGATTCGGCGGCTTCTCTGCCAGATTGCTTGGACGAGATCATCTCATCAATGCGTTTGATCTCACCTTCAATAGTGTCGCGACGTTCCTGCAATCCCTCGATTGAAAATTCCGACAGGTCTTCGCCCGGCATTATGACATTAGAATTTTTCTTAAGGGGTGCATCTTCTTCAAACATATCCACCTCCTTCACTTGCGATACCCCACTCTAGCGCCCACCATCGAGCTTGTCGCCCCATGTTGAAAGGCCGTCCATGTCATTGCCGACCTCCCACACCATCGCCATCGTCCCGGAACCCGGTGGTCCCGATGCCATAAAGATTGTGGAGCGCGCATTACCGAAACTCGGCGATGATGAAGTTTTGATCCGAACCGTCGCCTGCGGGGTGAACAAGCCGGATACCTTCGAACGAATGGGGTTTTACCCTCCCCCTGCAGGAGCGCCCGAAGGCCTTGGCCTCGAAGCCTCCGGCGTGATCGAAGCTGTGGGTCGGTTGGTAAAAGATTTCAAGCCCGGTGATGATGTTTGCGCACTCGTGACTGGCGGTGGCTATTCCGATTTTGTCATCGCGAAGGCGGGCAGCACTTTGCCTGCCCCAAAAAAAATTGATCTCGTTGCGGCAGCAGGATTGCCCGAAACCGTATTCACCGTCTGGGCAAATGTTTTTCAGGCCGGAAAGTTAAAAGCTGGAGAAACGCTGCTGGTGCATGGAGGATCCGGTGGCATTGGCACCACCGCCATTCAGATGGGCAAAGCCGCCGGCGCGCGTGTTTTTGCGACCGCAGGCTCGGCTGAAAAATGCGCTCTGTGCGAACATCTGGGAGCCGAACGCGCGATTTATTATCGCGAAGAAAATTTTGTCGAAATTATCAACGAAGCAGGCGGTGCCGATGTCATTCTCGACATGGTGGGTGGTCCTTATGTGCAGAAAAACATCGACTCCGCCGCTTTTCGTGGCCGCATTGTCCAGATCGCATTCTTGCAAGGTTCCCGCATCGAAGCAGATCTTATGCGTCTGATGTTGAAGCAATTGACCATCACTGGATCGACCTTGCGCGCCCGACCAGATCACGAGAAAGCCGCCCTTGCATTGGCCATCAGGCAAACGGTTTGGCCATGGATTGAGACCGGCCAGTTTACACCCGAAATTCATTCCGTTTTACCGCTTGATAAGGCCGCTGATGCCCATCGCTTGATGGATGCGGGAGAGCATTCCGGTAAAATCCTGCTGACGCCCTGAAGCTGCTCCCTTTTCAGGCGCACGATCGCGCGCTATACACCAGACAAATCGCTGGCTTGCCTGAGTTTTGAGCCAGCGTCGGAAGGCCATCCAACCCGGCATCCGTGCCGGGTTTTTCTATGGCCGAAACACATTGCGTCTGGAGACGAAGAACATGACCGAAATTTTGATGCCAAAAGCCACGGCTGTCTGGCTGGTCGACAATACCGCCCTGACCTTCGAGCAAATCGCGGATTTCTGTGGTTTGCATCGCTTGGAAGTCAAAGGCATTGCCGATGGTGATGTCGCGATCGGCGTCCGCGGTTCCGATCCTGTCTCCAACGGCCAACTGACCCGCGAAGAGATCGCCAAGGCCGAAACCAATTCGGACTTCCGGATGACGGCGGTGAAGCATCGTTATGATGATCTGCACCAACCGCGCAAGAAACGTGGCCCGCGCTATACGCCGCTCTCTCGCCGCCAATCGCGTCCGGATGCCATTGCATGGCTGGTTCGCAATCACCCGGAACTAACCGACCCACAGATTTCCAAACTGATCGGCACCACCAAAACAACGATCGGTGCCGTGCGTGAACGTACACATTGGAATTCGTCCAACATCAAGCCGACGGATCCCGTCACGCTTGGTCTGACGACGCAAATCGATCTCGATGAGCAGGTTCGCAAAGCCTCACCGCGCCGTGAAAAACTCGAGGAAGAACGCAGAGCTGCTGGTCAGGATCCGATTGCCGGACCGGTCGAAGACGAGGCCGTCCAAAAAGAGTCAGCGACCAGTATGGAAGAAGTTAATCTTGAAACCCTGTTTGGCGGTGGCAATAAGGCTCAAGCCGACGACGACAGATAGTTCAGAGCCAATCGGCCACCATCGGCGTAAATGCATTCGCCTGTGATATAGCTGGCATCTTTTGACGCAAGGAATGCAACGACCCCGGCGATTTCGTCGGGGTCGCCTATTTTCCCGACAGGTGTGCGAGACAACACCTTCCCCATCGCCTTACGGTCATCCAGCACCGCTTTCAAAACATCTGTATTGATGCTGCCCGGTCCGACGGCGTTCACGCGAACACCGCGCGCCGCCAATGCCAGCGCCATGGATTTTGTCATCTGATTCATCGCGCCTTTTGTCGCGCAATAAGCCAGCTGATCCGGGATCGCGACGACGGCATTGACCGACGACATGTTGATGATGGCATAGCGCCGTCGACAATCATCCGGGCGTTCATCATCGGCTTCAATCTGGTCAACGATTTGCCTGGCCGCTGCGCGCGCCACCAGAAATGCCCCACGTAAATTGACGGCCAGCACCCTGTCAAAATCATCGACCTCAAGGGTCAGCACATCGCCTTTTGCGATGATGCCCGCATTGTTCACCAGTACATCCAGACGGTCGAATGCAGAGCGCGTTTCTGCCATCAAATTTGCCACCGACAATTTGTCGGAAACATCGCAATCTACAAACAGCGCCCGCTCCTTGGCCGCGCCCAATTCCTCGGCGAGTGCTTTTCCAGATTCCCGATCTCGGTCTGCAATGACGACTTTCAACCCGTCTTCGGCGAAACGACGGGCGCAAGCTCGGCCGATGCCATTGGCTCCGCCCGTGACGATTGCAACGCGGTCTGATGACGGCATGAAACTATTCCGTTCTAATCGTTATCGGCGCGGGTGCGCAAATAGTCATTGGTAATTATTTCTGATTCAGGTTCGAGCTCGTGGGCTCGGGCAAATGCATCTCGTGCTTCATTCATTCGGCCCACTCCTTCCAGAGCGGCGGCACGCGAATGCACAATGGCGCCGACCTCAGGCTCTGCAGCAACGGCCTGATCGCATAATGGCAATGCCGTTTCAAATTGCTCGTCTACAATCAAAGCCCAACAGAGCATGTTG
>Ga0316204_10006689_pt1 | contig 17496 bp, 15 predicted proteins | sample 6monrhotite_MG_2_FD_205661 | JGI IMG/M metagenome (GOLD analysis project Ga0316204, IMG submission 205661) | Microbial mat bacterial communities from mineral coupon in-situ incubated in ocean water Damariscotta River, Maine, United States -... | ecosystem: Environmental > Aquatic > Marine >... | reverse complement strand
TTCAAGCTCGCCGGAAAGATTTGGTGGAGGCGCCGGGTACCGCCCCCGGGTCCGAAACGCTTATTCCGAAAAACGTTTATCGCCATAGTCGGTTGCCCGACAGTTCAAATATAGGCTGCTCGGCGTGCGATTGCAAAGGCTGCTGTGCACAATCGCCGAATAATACAAAATGATGATCTTTTTATAATTTTCCACAATATATAGTGTGTGGTGCGGTTGAGAGCGGCAAATTTATGTTAAGATGCCGACCGAGAATCGCGCCTTGCCCTGTTGGGCAGTGCAGCGCACGAGATACAACTCTAGGGTCACAGTTCGGGGGACCGCAATCAAATGGCGGACATCTTCATCGTCGACGACCAGGGGCCGGAAGCCACGGCCATGCTGCAAGCGCTGTATTCGCGCTCTGACGAAAGCGCGCGCACGCACTTGGAAATGGTCAAGGAACGCGGTTCGGCCAAGTTCATGGAAAGCTATTATGTGGGCTACGGTCATGCCTCCATCGGCGATTGCGGCACCACCACGTTGTTTGTCGAAGGCCTGTCGATCTTGGCGTGCAAGGCGGTGCAGGACAACCCGTTGTACAGCGGTCAGGAAAGCTCGACCCGTTACATCGATTTTTCCAAACAATCGATCATCGACCCCATCGCCACGGATGCCAGCAAAGCCATCTTGGACAAGTGGATGGACTTCTATCTGGGCGCGCTGGACCCCCTGGAAGCCTATCTGAAAGAACAATTCCCGATCGGCGAGGGCGAAAAAGAGCGCGTCTGGCAAAACGCCATCAAAGCGCGCAGCTTCGATATCTTGCGCGGCTTTTTGCCCGCAGGGATCACCTCGCAGCTGGCGTGGACCACCAATTTGCGCCAAGCCGCCGATAAACTGCACCTGATGCGTCATCATCCGCTGGCCGAAGTGCGCGACATCGCCGACGGTTGCTTGGCCCAACTGCGCAAAAACTACCCCAGCAGCTTCGGCCACAAGGATTATCCCGAGACCGAGGCCTACTTGGCGCGCACGGCGGCCAAGACCAATTATCTCGACGCCGACTTTTTCGACGCCGATCAGCCCGATTTAAGCTTTTCCACCACCGTCGACAACACGGTGCTGGAAGCCAAGGAATTGGACGTCATTGAAGGCCGTCCGCCGCGCACCAATTTGCCGCGTTACTTGGATGGCTACGGTCAATATACCTGTACGTTTGATCTCGATTACGGCTCGTACCGTGACTTGCAGCGTCACCGCAACGGGGTTTGCCGCATTCCGCTGTTGACCGGCGAACGGGGCTTTCATGGCTGGTATCTGGATGAGCTGCCGGGTACCCTGCGTCCCCAAGCCGAAGCCTTGGTGGCGGCCCAGTACGCGGCCATCGACGCCCTGGATGCCCGTCCCGAGGACAAGCAGTATCTCTATCCCCTGGGGGCAAAAGTCCGCTGCCAGACGGTCTACACCTTGGCGCAAATGATTTATGTGATTGAACTGCGTTCGCAAAACACGGTGCATTCAACGCTTCGCGAAGTGATGCACTGGATGCACGGTGAAATGCGCAGCCATCATCCGCACTTAACCCTGCACACCGATTTGGAAACGTCAAAATTCGACGTGAAACGCGGTACGCAGACCATTTTTAAGCGCGAGCAGATGGACGCCTGAATGTTCGTCTAGCCTCATATGGGGCTCAAAATTTAACCCTAATTCTTAAATTCTTATTGGGGATTGCGTTTTTTTTGCGGATAGGTTCAATTATATTTGGGCGACACAGTAGAATGTGAGGCGCGGTGTAACGCGTCCATATCCGTGCGAAAGGGCCAATATCCGTGAATTCCACGAAAAAACTGTTTTCTGCAGAGCGTCGTTTGATGCAGGAGCGCGGTGAGACCGCGCCTGTTCATGCGCCCGCGCCCGTGATCCATACCCAAGAAGTGCTGAGCGCCATCGCTGAGGTCAAGAAGATGATCGAAAGCTTGGGCACGCAGGCCACGGTAGCGGTCAATGAGTCTGGGCCGGAAATGTCCGTTTTGCGTGGTCAGTTGCACGATTTGAAGGCCTCCATCGACAAAACCAAGGCTGAGATCGCGGCGATTCACAAGCCCGGCGAAAACGAAGACAAATTCGTCACCGCCGCCATGGAACTGGGCGCGATTGTTGAGGCGACCGAAGTCGCGACCAACAACATTCTGGGTGCTGCCGAAGACATTCAAGATCACGCGCAAAGCATTCGTGAACGTATCACCGAGACCAAATCGCACGATCACCTCAAGGCGATTGATGATCTGGTGATCAAGATTTTTGAGAACTGCAACTTTCAAGATATCACCGGTCAGCGCACCGGCAAGGTGGTCAAGACCATCAATTACCTGGAAGAACGCATCCTCACCATGATCAACATCTGGGGTGAGGAAGATTTCGAAGGGATCGAGCTGTCCGAGGATTTACGGTCCGAAGATGAAAAGCTGCTAGAAGGCCCGCAGCTCGATGGTGCGGGCATTTCCCAAGACGACATCGACTCGCTGTTCGACTGATCACTCCCTCTCACGCCCTCTCACGCCCTCTCACGCCCTCTCACGCCCTCTCAGGCCCTCTCAGGCCCTTAAGGCAGGACGATTTCCACGCGGCGATTTTTCGGTTCGAACTTTCCATCGCCCGTGGGCACCAAAAGGGTGGTCTCGCCCTTTGCTTTCACCGCAATCTCTTGGCCGTCAAAGCCCAATGCAATAAACGCAGCTTTGACCGTTTCGGCGCGGCGTTTCGATAAATCCACATTGTAGGCTTCGTCGCCGGAGCGATCGGTATGGCCGGTCAAGATCAGGCGTGTGATGCTCTTGGCGCGGGCGTTGGCGGCGGCTCTTTCAATGACTTCGAAGCCTTCGCGTGTCACATCGGCTTTGTTCAGCACAAAATGCACCATGTAGGTATCGGGCAGTGTGCGCGACGCCAAGGCGGCGAGTTGCTCGACTTGGGGCGCTTCAGGTTTCGATGGTGCTGCTGCAGCGGTGTTCAGAGATTGCATGTCACGGCCCAAGGCAGCGTCGCCTTGCAGTTGTTGATCGCCGAAGTTAAAACGCAGCCCGGCCAATACGCTGTGGGTTGAGACGTTCAGCGATGTCGCCGTTCCGGCTGCGGTGGTGAAGTCGGCGTTGCGGGTGGTGAAATAACGGTAGTCGGTGAACAGATCGACCTGTTCGTTCAAGCGGTAGCTGGCCCCGGCGAGCAGCTGAAGTGCGCCGACGGTGTCCGACCCATTGATGGTCGATCCGCCAAACGGCGATGCGCCATCCAGCTCGACCTTGGCCAAGCCCACGCCCGCGCCGATGTAAGGCTGCACCGGACCGACCCTGTCCAGATCGACAAGCGCGTTGCCCATCAAGCTGGTGGCGAGCGCTTCGCCCTGTGCGGCGGTTCCCGAAACGCTGGAAAGATCGAGTGCACGACGCGCGATTTCCGCTTCGCCGCGCCAATGGATGCCGTTGCTTTGGAAACGGCCGCCGAAGAACGCGACGCCCATGGTGCCGGTGTCGAACTTGACCGTGCCGCCGCTGATCTCGCTGGCGTTGCTGGCGGGGCCTTTGACGAGGCCGAGGCCCGCGCCGGCGTAAAGATCATCTGCAGCGACGGCGGATGTGGCAAAGCTCAAGGCGGCTAAGAAAACGAAGGCGGGGAGGGTACGAGACATGGGTGGGCTCTTGTGTCAGACGAAACCTGTAGAATGTGAGCTGACTGTGCCGTGATATTTTGAATATTTTATTAAGGATCGCCCGCGCTTGCACGCCGGTTTCCGACGGACTGGCGAAAACCATATTGGTAATTGAGGGTGGGGGCAAATAACGCAAGATTTTTGCGCCCATTTGTGTCTATTATATGCCGGAAGTTGGGAGCTTTTATGCGTAAACGTACTTTTCGCACTGAGCGGGGCGGGCTTGCAAAGCACATGATCTATGCAAGCGTGGTTTCGGGAATTATTTTGGGGGCAACCTCGGTCAAGGCCGAGGTCTGTGCCGATGCGGCTGCGCGCAGGGCGTTGGAAATGCGCGTTTTGCAAAGCGAACTGATGGTTTCCGCGCTGACATGCGGGCAAAAATCCCATTACAATTCCTTCGTCACCGCTTTCAAACCCTATCTCAAGAAACAAGGCACGCAACTGCGGGCTTTCTTTGTTGACGCCTACGGTCCCAAGCTTGGCCCCAAAAAACTCAACAAAACCGTGACGCGTCTGGCCAACGTGGCCTCGCAGAACAGCTTGAGCGTCGGAACCGAGGCGTATTGCCAGGCCGCCGAGACGCGCTTCAAGACGACGTTGAAAAGCAACCATAAAGATCTGGCGCTGGTGGCCCGCACCAATCCTCACGCAAGCGCGCATGGCTATAAAACCTGTGTAGAAGTGGCTGACCGCAGTGTTGCCGAAGGCGACTTGGCGACCTCTCAAGGCGTGAACTGACGCCTCTTTCTCATTTGATCAAGTCCATTGGATCAGGCCTTAAGCCAGCAAAAGAGCCACGACCCTAAGAGGCCGTGGCTCAAATGTATGCTTAAACGCTGGGTCTTAAGCGCAAGGGCTTAAGGCAGAACGATTTCCACGCGGCGGTTTTGCGGTTCGCGCACGCCGTCGTCGGTCGGCACCAGCGGGTCGGTTTCGCCTTTGGCGATCACGTCGATTTCTCCAGTGCCAAAGCCCAAGGCTTCAAACTGTGCGCGCACGGCGTCGCCGCGGCGCTTGGACAGTTTGAGGTTGTAGGTATCTGAACCTGAACGGTCGGCATGGCCGGTCAGGACCATGCGCACTTGGCCCATCTGGTTGGCGTTGGCGGCGGCGGTTTTGATGATCGCCGCGGCTTCCGGGGTGATGGTGGATTTGTCCCAATCGAAGAACACGATGTAGTTGCGCGGCAATTGCGGCGCGGCCACGGGTTCGGGCATGGGGGCCGGAGTTGGCGCAGGGGCCGGTGCCGGTTCGGCTACGGGTTGCGCCATCGCCACGGGTTTGGCGGGGGCTTTGGGCGCACCAAAGCTGAAGCGCAGGCCGACCATCAGCGAATGGGCATCGACATCGAACGAGGCGCTGTTGCCCGCCACGGTGCGCATGTCGAGGTTGCGGGTGGTGAAGTAACGATAATCGGCGAACAGATCGAGGTTGTCTTGCAGTTCATAACTGGCGCCCGCGATGGCTTGCATCGCCAACCCGGTGTCGATGTCGTCGATGGACGACGCACCAAAAGGCGAGGCGTTGTCGAACTTCACCCGACCGGCGCCGACGCCGACGCCTAAGTAAGGGGTGAAGCGGCTGTCGATGCTAAAATCGTAAAGCACATTGCCCATCAGGCTGGTGGCGCTGAGATCGCCGCTCGCGTTCGCGCCCGCAACACGGTCCAGGCCCACCGCCCGGCGCGCCAATTCGATTTCCGTGCGCCAAGGGCTGGCGTAATCGTAACCCAGCGCTAAAGCGCCCGCGTGCCCGTTGTCGAACGTGACCTTGCGGCTGGCGGTGTCGCTGACGGTGGTCGATGGCGCATCGACCAGACCCACAGCGCCGCTGACGTAAAGACCTGCGTCCTGCGCTTGGGCAGGATTGAACGTTGTCGCCAATACGGCGACGGCGACGGCGAACGTGGTGAGGGTCAGCTTATAATAAACGGACATTATTTTTCCCGGTTGGCGCTAAATCTTCGGTTGAGCTGGATTGCTCACGTTAGAATGTGCAAAGCGATAATACGCCCGATTCTCAAGAGTTCACAGGGGTTTTTGGGTGTATTCACAAAAAAGGCGCTCCCGATGGAGCGCCTTTTAAGAGCTGTCTTAAGATCTGATCTACTGGACGATTTTGGGCATTTTCGCCGCTCTGGCTTCCAGTTTTTCACACGCTGTTTTCCAAACGGCTTGAGCAATTGCTTTGTAAGCCTTGGCGTGTTCGCTGTCGGGGCTGTGATCGACAATCGGGTGGCCGCTGTCGGACGTTTCGCGGATTTTGATGTCGAGCGGAATATCGCCCAAGAAGTCCACCTGCAACAGATCGGCTTCATCCTTCGCGCCGCCATGGCTGAACACGTCGGTGCGTTCGCCGCAATGGGGGCACTTGAAGTAGCTCATGTTCTCGATGATGCCCAAAACCGGGACATCGACCTGACGGAACATGTTGAGACCCTTGCGGGCGTCCAACAGTGCGATGTCTTGCGGGGTCGACACAATCACGGCGCCGGTCAGTGGAACTTGTTGTGATATGGTCAGCTGTACGTCGCCGGTGCCCGGCGGCATGTCGATCATCAAAACGTCAAGCTCACCCCACTTCACATCGCGCATCATCTGCACCAGTGCGGTTTGGGCCATAGGGCCGCGCCAGATAACCGGGGTTTCTTCTTCGACCAAGAAGCCCATGGACATACATTTGATGCCGTGGCCTTCCATCGGGTCGAGGTGGGTGCCATCGGACGAAGACGGCTCGCCGGTGATGCCCAACATGCGCGGCATCGACGGGCCGTAGATGTCGGCATCCAAAAGGCCCACTTTGAGGCCCTGATCGCGCAGCGCCAGCGCCAAGTTGACGGTGGTGGTGGATTTACCCACGCCGCCCTTGCCTGATGCAACAGCGATGATGGTCTTCACACCCGGCAAAAGCGGGCCTTCAGCCGGTTGCGGTTTTTTTTGCCCAGATGCGCCGCCTTGCGGTGCGCCAGCGGCTTGACCGCCTTCGTTTTCAGCGGTCAAAACGACCGTTGCGGACAGCACGCCGTCCAAGGCATGAACCTTTTCTTCGGCTTCCTTACGGATCGGTTCGGCGGATGCACCGACCGACGGGGGAACCACGATGGCGAAAATGACATGACCGTCTTGGACTTGAAGGCCCTGGACCATACCTTTTTCAACAATATTTTGCTCGCCGTCCATAATGGCGGTGAGCGTTTCGAGAATTTTTTCTTCATTAATCTGCGACATGCTTGAAATCTCCGAAAACGAGCAGATATCCCTGTTCAGGTTGCCTCGCGGCTGCGTTATTGCCTGTTGGCGTTGCGTGGCCCGGCGGGCTAGCCTATAAGCGTTACGACACCTGATATAGGGCGTCGTATTAGAAAATCAAAATATAATTGACCCGTGTGAGTGAATTTTTCCCGCATTTGTCAGTTTTAAACGGACCTGAAGGAAACATAGCGTATGGCTTGGAAACCTCAAGGTGGAGGCGGACCATGGGGTTCCGGCGGCGGTAACGGCGGCGGACCCTGGGGCGGCGGCGGCGGTAACGCCGGTGGTGGCAATCAGCCCCCCGACATCGAAGAAATGCTGCGCCGTTCGCAGGATAATTTTAAAAATTTCATGCCCGGCGGGTTTGGATCGGGTCGTGCAATCGCGTTGGCCGTTCTGGCTGCGTTGGTGCTTTGGCTGCTCAGCGGGACGTTCCGCGTCGATGCCGGTCACCAAGGCGTGGTGATGCTGTTTGGCAAGCACGTACCGGGTGAGAACGCCACGCCGGGTCTGCATTGGTACTTCCCAGCGCCGATCGGTAAGGTTCTGACGCCCAACGTTGAAACGGTGCGCCGTATCGACGTCGGTTTTCGCGCCGCCGGTGACACCGCAGCCGCGTTTGGCCGTGGCGCCAGCGTCGGTCGCGACGTTCTCGAAGAAAGCCTGATGCTGACCCAGGATCAAAACATCATCGATGTTGATTTCACGGTTCAGTGGAAAATCAAGAATGCTGGGCAGTACTTGTTCAACATTCGCGATCCGGAAGTGACCGTGAAGTTGGCTGCCGAAAGCGCCATGCGCGAAGTCATCGGCCAGACCGATCTGGAAAAAGCCCTGACCAGCGACCGTGAACTTGTCGCTGACAACTCGCGTAATTTGTTGCAGGACATTCTCGACAAATACAAATCGGGCATCACGATTCTTCAGGTGCAGCTGCTGAAGGGCGATCCTCCCGCGCAGGTTATCGACGCGTTCAACGATGTGCAGTCAGCACGTCAGGATTTAGACCGCTTGAAGAACGAAGCGCAGGCTTATTCCAACAAGATCGTTCCGACAGCCGAAGGTCAAGCGGCCAAAATGGTGCAGCAGGCTGAGGCGTATAAAGAGCAGGTCTCCAAGGAAGCCGAAGGTGAAGCCAAGCGTTTCTTGTCGGTTTACGAAAGCTACAAAGTGGCCAAGGACGTCACCACCCAGCGCCTGTATCTTGAGGCGATGGAGGAGATCATGTCGAACTCCAACAAGGTGATTTTGGATCAAAACGGCGGTGGTGTGGTGCCTTATCTGGCATTGCCTGAGCTGCAGAAAAAGTCGGGAGGCCAGAAATGAGCAAGACATTCACAGTGGTTCTCGGCGTCATCGTTTTGGGTCTCGGCATCGTAGGTTCGTCCGCGTTGTTTACGGTGTCCCAGACCGAACAAGCCATGGTCATGCAGTTTGGTAACCCCAAAAACGTGATCCGCGAACCGGGCCTGAACGTCAAAATGCCGTTCATCCAGAACGTGGTTTATTACGACAATCGGGTTTTGGACCTCGATCCGCCTGCGGGTCAGGTGATCTTATCGGACCAAAAGCGCATCAATGTGGACGCGTTCGCGCGTTATCGCATCACCGATCCGCTGCGGTTCTTCCAGGCGTTGCGCACCGAAACGGCGTTTCGCGACCAAGTGGGCCGCATCCTGAATTCCAGCGTGCGTAACTCCATGGCGCGTAACTCGCTCAGCGAATTGCTGTCCGATAAACGTGACGACATCATGAAAGAAATCCAAACGCGCTTGGCGACGGAAACCCAGGATTACGGCATTGAAATCGTCGATGTTCGTATCGGTCGCACGGACCTGCCGCCGGAAATTTCGCAAAACGTCTACAACCGCATGCGTTCCGAACGCGTTAAAGAAGCCAACCAGCTGCGCGCCGATGGCGGCAAAGCGAAGTTGACCATCGAATCGCAAGCGGATCGCAAACGGACCGTGATCATCGCCGAAGCCCAACGCCAATCGCAAATTCTGCGCGGTGAAGGCGACGCGGCGCGCAACACCTTGTTGGGTGCGGCTTACGGTCAGGATCCGGAATTCTTTGCGTTCTATCGTTCGATGACGGCGTACCGCTCGTCTTTGGCCGGTGGCGACACCAACTTGGTGCTGTCACCCGATAGCGACTTCTTTCGCTTCTTCGGTGATCAAACCGGCAAGCGGTAAAGTCGACGCTGACACTTAAAATAGCAACGGCCCGTTCCTGTTTGAGGGCGGGCCGTTCGCTTTTTGGGAATAACCTCTATGAATAATCTGCTTGCGGCGTTTGGCTTGGTGCTGGTGATCGAAGGAGCGCTTTATGCCCTGTTTCCCGATTTTATGCGCCGGGCCATGGCGATGATGCTGAGCATGGAAGAAATGCAAATTCGCATCAGCGCGGTTGTTTCTGCGGTGCTGGGCTTGCTATTGGTATGGCTGGCTTTGGGCTAGGCGCAAAACGTCCACGCTAAATAATCATGTTATCAACAGGGTTTCGCCATACTTCTTCCCAAATTGGTCACTATATGTTGATCTAGTCTCTCGGGATGGCTCATTGAGCCCTCACCCCTTATTGATCGATATCACAGATGAAAAGCCACATGATGACACATCGTTCCCAAGCAATGGTTCCTGTTGGGGCCTCACGTTTTTTAACACTGACGTTTGCTTTGTTGGCGGCGGCGGTGCTGTTGCTTCAGCCATTTTCAGCACATGCCAAGGGCGCGCCGGACAGCTTCGCCGATCTGGCCGATAAGCTGCTGCCCGCAGTGGTCAACGTTTCGACCACGCAGGTGATCGAGGGCAAGGCTTCCATGCCCGATATGCCGCAGTTCCCGCCGGGATCGCCGTTTGAAGACTTCTTCAAGGATTTCTTCGACAAAAATGGCGGCGGTCAACACCCGCAAAAACGCAAAGCGACTTCGCTGGGTTCCGGTTTCATCATCGATTACCTAAAAAACGGTGACGCTTACGTGGTGACCAACAATCACGTTGTCGAAGGCGCGGACGAGGTTTCCGTGATCTTGCAAGACGACACGCGCCTGAAAGCCGAAATCGTCGGCCGCGACGCCAAATCGGATTTGGCGGTTTTGAAGGTGCACACCGATCGCAAGCTGCCCTCGGTCGGCTTCGGCAACAGCTCCTCATCGCGCGTCGGCGATTGGGTGGTGGCCATCGGCAACCCGTTCGGCCTGGGCGGTACGGTCACGGCGGGCATTATTTCGGCGCGTGGCCGCGATATCAACGCCGGCCCTTATGACGATTTCATTCAGACCGATGCGTCGATCAACCGGGGCAATTCCGGTGGTCCGATGTTCAACATGGATGGTGAGGTCATCGGCATCAACACGGCGATCTTCTCACCGTCGGGTGGCAGCGTCGGTATTGGTTTCGCAATTCCGTCCAACGCCGCCCAGGTTGTGATCAAGCAATTGATCCAGCACGGTCAAGTGAGCCGCGGTTGGCTGGGGGTGCACATCCAAGTGGTCACCGAGTCCATCGCCGAAACGCTGGGTCTTAAAAAGGCTGAAGGCGCGCTGGTCGCCAGCGTGATCGAAGACGGTCCCGCCGCCAAGGCTGGCATCAAGGCGCGTGACGTGATCTTGGAATTCGATGGCAAGCACGTCAATGAAATGCGCAAATTGCCGCGCATTGTCGCTTCGACGCCGGTGGAAAAGGCCGTCAGCGTTAAAGTCTGGCGTGACGGCAAGACCAAAATGCTCAGCGTGATGATCGGTCGCCTCGACGACAAAGAGATCGTCGCCAGCACTGAGGGTGAGGCTGAGCCGAAAACGGCGGAGCATGTTTTGAGCGAATTGGGCCTGACGGTTTCGCCCGCAACCCCTGAGGTCTTGCAACGCTTCGACTTGGCCGACGGTGTGGAGAGCCTGGTGATCACGGATGTGGATGGCGACAGCCCGGCCTATGAAGAAGGTATCCGTGCCGGTGATTTGCTCGCCGAAGTGAACCAAAAAAAGGTCACCTCGCCGAAAGATGCCGAGCAACTGGTCAAGGCGGCCAAGAAAGACGGCAAGCGTTCGGTCTTGCTGTTGATCGAAGGTCAGTCGGGGTTTCGTTTTGTCGCGGTGAAGCTGCGTTAAGCGAACGCGACCTAGCCCAAATGCAAAAAGCCCCGTCCTTTGCGGCGGGGCTTTTCGTTTGCAGACGAGGTGTTACGGCGTCGCTTTTGACGTTGGCGCGAACGCGTAGTTGTTTTTGCCGCTGCCTTTGACGTCGTACATGGCGATGTCGGCATGCTTTAAGACCGTTTCGGCGTTGTGGCCGTTATCGGGATACAGCGCAATGCCGATGCTGGCCCCGACCTGGGCGGTGTGACCGCTCAGCTCAATGGGTTCGCTCAGCACACTCAGGACTTTGTTGGCGACCGTGATGCTGTCTTCGGCATTTTTTAAATCGCTGAGCACCAAGACGAACTCGTCCCCGCCGAAGCGCGCGGCGGTGTCGGCATCGCGGATGCAGTCGGAAAGGCGCGTTGCGGCTTCTCTGAGCACCAAGTCGCCTTTGTCGTGGCCCAAGGTGTCGTTGATGGGCTTGAAGCCATCGAGATCCAAAAACATCACCGCACATTTGGTTTTATTGCGTTTGGCACGCGCGATGGCGTTGTCCAGGCGATCCATCATCAAAGATCGGTTCGGAAGGTCAGTGAGGCCATCGTGGGTGGCGACGTGACGCAGCATTTCTTCGGCGCGGCGGCGTTCGGACACTTCGTCTTGCAGGGCGCGGGTGCGTTCTTGGACGCGGTGTTCCAAGTTTTCGATAGATTGGCGCAACGCTGTGACGGCGCGGTTGTGCGCCGTGATGTCGCGTGCTTCGATCATAAAATTGTTGCCCCGACCGCTGTCGAGGATGGTGATGCCGATTTCTGCATCGATCTGGTTTTGGCTGATGTCGACAAAGCGCACCGGGATCAACATGTCTTCGGCGACCAGTTCGCGGATGTCGCCGGAAAAGATGTCTTTGTAATCGTCGTGCAGAAAGGCTTCTAGGCGCTGGCCCACGACCTCGTCGTTGTACGCGGCCTTGAGCATCTTCATGCCCGCCTGATTGATGTAGGTGATCACCCCATCGTTCATCACGCAGATGAGGTCCAATGCGCTGTCGACCAATTTGCGAAAGCGCGCTTGGCTTTCTTGGATCGCATCGGTCAGTTCCACTTGGCGGGTGATGTTTTCCCCCATGACCATGTGCGCGTTATGGCCCAGATCGGGCATGCTCACCACTTTGATCCGTAGGCTCATCAATTTACCGGTAGCGCCTTTGATGCGCATCGGGGTGGCCTCGGGTTCATCGGCCATGACGGCGATGATGTCTTCGATGGTTGCGGCGAAGTCGTCGCAAATCAAATTTTGAAAGGGCAATCCGGTCAACACATCGGGGCTGTCTGCATCGAGAATGTCGAGGCCGGGGGTGTTCACGTGACGGATTTTTCCGTCGATGCACACACACATCAGATCAGAGAGTGAATCCAGCATGTCGGACATGGCGATAGGCGACATCTCTTGCAAGATATTCGGCGTCAGGGAAACGATCTGGGCCGTGCCGCGTTTGTCGCGCACGGGTGGTACAGGGGCATCGTTCATAGCTACAGGGTTATCCCTTTGTGAGCACATGTATTTTTTTGTTTTATATGCCACACAAAGCGCCCGCCCCCAGGCGCCTTTGCGACGAAGGGGGCTTTTTACATCTTATTTGTGTTTGAAACAAGCCGGTAACCATGTCGCTACTGGGGAGACGATTTACGCAGTGGAAAAATGCGCCAGAGAAGTCGATAATGCCTCCCGAAATGCTCCATGATATTGAAAGAGGGGAAATTCATGTCCGATAGCATTAAATATTTGCTCAGCGAAGATCGCATGCCGAAGCGCTGGTACAACCTGATGGCCGATCTGCCCGAAGCGCCGCCCGCCGTGCTGCATCCCGGCACCGGCCAGCCGGTTGGCCCGGACGATCTGGCGCCGCTGTTTCCGATGGCGTTGATCGCCCAGGAAGTCACCCAAGAACGCGAGGTCGAAATCCCCGAACCGGTACGCGATATATATCGCCAGTGGCGGCCATCTCCGTTGTTTCGCGCGCGCAAGCTGGAAAAGGCTTTGGATACCCCGGCGAAGATTTACTACAAGTACGAAGGCGTCAGCCCGACCGGCAGCCACAAACCCAACACCGCCGTGCCGCAGGCTTTCTATAATAAAGAAGAAGGCACCAAGCGCCTCACCACCGAAACCGGCGCCGGGCAGTGGGGCTCGTCGATTGCCTATGCGGGGCAGTACTTCGGTCTCGAAGTCGACGTCTATATGGTCAGGGTCAGCTACGAGCAAAAGCCCTACCGCCGCGCCTTGATGCAGACGTTCGGTGCACGTTGCGTGCCGAGCCCGTCGATGGAGACCAACTCCGGGCGCGCCATCTTGGCCGAACATCCCGACAGCACCGGCTCGCTGGGCATCGCCATTTCCGAAGCGGTGGAAATGGCCGCCGGGCGCGACGACACCAAGTATGCGCTGGGCAGCGTGCTCAATCACGTCTTGCTGCACCAGTCGGTGATCGGTTTGGAAGCGATGGAACAGATGGACATGGCGGGCGACGATCCCGACATCGTCATCGGTTGCGCAGGTGGCGGCTCGAACCTCGCCGGGCTGGCGTTTCCTTATATCGGGCGCAATCTGCGCGAAGGCAAAAAGACCCGCATCATCGCCGTAGAACCGGCATCGTGCCCGACGCTGACACGCGGCAAGTTCGCGTACGATTTCGGCGACACCGCCAGCCTCACGCCGTTGGTGAAGATGTACACGCTGGGCTCCAGCTACGTGCCGTCGCCGATCCACGCGGGCGGCTTGCGCTATCACGGCATGGCGCCGCTGCTCAGTCACGCTTATCAGCTGGGATTGATGGAGGCTCGCGCCTATGCCCAGATCGAATGCTTCGTCGCCGGTGTGACGTTTGCTAAGGCTGAGGGCATCGTGCCCGCACCCGAAAGCACCCACGCGGTCAAAGCCGCCATCGACGAAGCGCTCAAGTGCAAGGAAAGCGGCGAGGCCAAAACCATCTTGTTCAACCTGTCCGGCCATGGCTACTTCGACATGCAAGCCTACACCGACTTTTTCGACGGCAAACTCACCGACGAGCCCTACGACGAAGCGATGCTCGCGAAGTCCCTGGACGGCCTGCCGGAGGTCGCCGCCGAGTAGAAACGGTGTTCGCATTCAAGAGAGAACCGGCCATCTGGCCGGTTCTTTTTTTATGCGGGCTTAGTGGACCGAGGTAAGGCGTTCTGGCGAAAACGACACCGTTGCGGTGGTGCCGACGCCTTTTTTGCTGTCGATGTCGAGGGTCGCGCCATGCGCTTGCACCAGCTCCACGGTCAGGGGTAAGCCTAGGCCGGTGCCTTCGTTTGCGCCAGCGCCGTTGCCTTTGACTTGGCCGAAGGGCGTCAGAGCCTTTTTCAACTCTTCATCCGTCATGCCGATTCCGCTATCGCACACCCGCGTTTGCAGTATCTTATTGCCGTTAACCTGGGCCTCGACGGAAATCGTCTTGCCCTTCGGCGTGAATTTGATCGCGTTGGACAACAGATTCAGCATGATCTGCTTGAAGCGGCGCTCGTCGGCGAGAAGTGACGGTAAATCGCCGGAGATGTGGGTCTGAATGGCGACGCCCTGCCGCTCGGCGAGGGGGCGGACCATCCTAATGGTGGCTTCCAGGACCTCTTCGACTTGGACCGTTGTTTCGTGAAGCTCCAGCTTGCCTGCCTCAATGGCTGAGGCATCCAACAGGTCGTTGATCAGAGACAGAAGATGCAGTGACGAATCGTGGATGTCGGCGATGTATTCGCGCTGCTTGTCGTTGGCAAGTTCCCCGAACACCTCTGCTTTCAAGGTGGCGGAAAAGCCGATGATGGCGTTGAGTGGAGTGCGCAGCTCGTGGCTGGTGTTGGCGAGCAATTTGGCCTTCGTGCGGCTGGTGGTTTCCGCCGTACTCTGTGCGGCCTGCAGTTCCAGCCTTTTGGTCAAAAGCGCGCGCGATTTGCGGATATAGATGCCGTTCAGCGACGCAGACAGTCCACCGAAAAAGAATGGCACGATGTAGGACGTTAGCTTAAAGAGCGGAAGGCCCAACATGAATTTCTGAGAAAGCGACAGAGAACAGAGAAACAATGCGCCACCGATGAACCAAACGGCGGTGGAGACGAACGATCGGCCCAGCCAAGAGCGGGGCCTGGCTGTTTCCGAATCTGGGTGTGTCGATTTGGTCGAATAGCTCGTCAAACTTTAGGCCACCTTTTCCAAACAGCAGCCGCCCCAACGGCATATTCGTACCACCGAATCGAGCAGAGCGTCAGTATCTGAATAGATTACATTAGTATGGTTGTGCCGTTATGGCGGCCTCTAAGAAACGAACTCGTCACGCCGGTAGCCTTGAATGAACAAGGCGCCGCTGAGGTCGGCATGATCCAAGCGCGCGCGGGCGTTTTTACGGGCCACCGGATGGCCATGATAGGCGACCCCCATGCCGGCGGATTTGAGCATCGGCACATCGTTTGCGCCGTCGCCGATGGCAAAGGTGTCGGTCATGCCCAGTTCTTGTTGCGCGGCCATGTCGATGAGCATTTCCAACTTGGTGTCTTTGTCGACCACCGGCGGGATCACTTGGCCGGTGAGCTGTCCGTCGATGATTTCGAGCTTGTTGCCCAGCGACATGTGAAAGCCGACCTGTTCGCGGATGCGGTCGGTGAAAAACGAAAATCCGCCGGAAATCAACGCCGTGAACGCGCCGTTTTCGCGCATGGTGGCGATCAGCTCGCGCGCGCCGGGATTGAGGTGCACGCCTTTCATGGTCTCATCCAGAAAGCTCTCGCTGAGACCTGCAAGCATGGCGACGCGGGTGCGTAGCGCCTCGCCAAAGCCGATCTCGCCGTTCATGGCGCGCTTGGTGAGCGCCGCGATTTGGTCTTTGAGACCCGCGAATTCGGCCAGCTCGTCCAAGGTTTCGCCTTCGACGATGGTGCTGTCCATATCCGCGATGATGAGCTTTTTCTTGCGCCGGAGCGCGCTTTGCGCGATCACATCAATGGGCTGGCCGATGGGTTGGCTGGTGAGGGCTTGGCGCACGGCGGCTTCCGCGTTTTTGCAATGCGCGCCGTGGAACGCGATATCTACGGCTTCAGTGGGTGAGAGCCAGTCTGCAGCGGCGCTTTGCCCGCCGATATCATCGAGCGCCCGACGCGCAACATCCACCTGATCGGCGCTCAACGCGCCATCAGCGGAATTTGAAATCAAGGTGAGAACGTTGTCCATGCCGACGAAAGAGGCCATACCGAAAAAGGGGCTGCGCTCAGTTCTTATTATCGCGGGACCGACCGCCAGTGGCAAGTCGTCCATGGCGATGGATGTCGCCGAGCACTTTTCAGGTACCGTGATAAACGCTGATTCCATGCAGGTCTACAGGGAATTGCGCATCATCACGGCGCGCCCATCGATTGAGGATGAAAGCCGCGTGCCGCATCGGTTGTTTGGCGTGCTTTCCGGTCGTGAAATGTGCTCCGCCGGGCGGTGGTGCGCGATGGCGGTGGCCGAAATCGAAGCCTGTTTTGAGGCCGGGCTACTGCCGATTTTGGTCGGCGGCACGGGGATGTATCTCAAAAGTTTGGTCGAGGGGCTGTCGCCGATTCCCGACATTGATCCTCAATTTCGCGAACAAGCCACCGCTTTGCACGCCCAAATGGGCGCCGAACAGTTTTGGGTCGAGGTCGAAAAACTCGACCCGGTGAGCGCCGCGCGCTTGCCTGTGGGCGATACCCAGCGCCTGTTGCGGGTTTGGGAAGTCACCACCGCGACCGGGCGAGCGCTGTCCGAATGGCAAGATGAGCCGCGTATCGCGCCGCTGCCCGACGTCAATTTTGCCCACATCGCCTTGGTTCCGCCCCGCGATGTGCTGTACGCGGGCATCGATGCACGCTTTTCTCATATGGTGGAAGAGGGCACGCTGGATGAGGTGCGGGCTTTGATGGCGCTGGATCTCGATCCTGGGTTGCCGCTGATGAAAGCTTTGGGTGTGCCGGAATTGATGGCCTTTTTGCGGGGCGAGATGAGCCGCGAAGAGGCCATCGCTCAGGCCCAGAAGGTCAGCCGCAACTACGCAAAGCGTCAATTGACGTGGGTGCGTTCGCAACTGCCGGATGCATACATCCTTCCTGCGCAATATTCGAAAAGCTTTCGTGATAAAATCTTTTCATTTGTTCACGAGTTTCTGTTGACCGGGCGCACGTGAACGTCTAGTTTCCCTTTTCTTGCGGCTGGGCCCGCCCTGGGGGGAAACCCAAGGGGCGGCCCATCTGCGTTCGGGCAGAGTTTTCACCTCATTTAAAATCTGGTGTAGACGCCTGTTTGGGTGAAGCCGCGAACAATGGTTTGGTGAAGTATAAACGCCGTCTTAGGGCAACGAGGACATCATGGCAAACGTCGAAATGAACGGTTCCGCAATTGTGATCAAAGCCTTGCAAGATCAAGGCGTTGATGTCGTATTCGGTTAT
>Ga0316204_10006688_pt1 | contig 17500 bp, 16 predicted proteins | sample 6monrhotite_MG_2_FD_205661 | JGI IMG/M metagenome (GOLD analysis project Ga0316204, IMG submission 205661) | Microbial mat bacterial communities from mineral coupon in-situ incubated in ocean water Damariscotta River, Maine, United States -... | ecosystem: Environmental > Aquatic > Marine >... | reverse complement strand
CAGGTCATTCGCCGCGAAGTTAATGACTAGCAGCTGGCAAGATCAGCTAGATGCCGGTCATATAGTTTTGCTGGACGGTGCTACCGGCACCGAGCTACAGCGACGCGGCGTGCCCATGGACAAGATTACATGGAGTGGGGCGGCTGTCCTCTCGCATCCGGAAGTCGTTCGCGAAACACACGAAGACTATATTCGTGCCGGCGCCAGAGTCATCATCACGAATACCTTCGGTTCGACGCGACAGATGCTGGCACCCGCTGGCTACGGAGATCAGGTCGAAGTCGTGCATCGCGATGCCGTGAAGCTTGCACAGCAGGCGCGGGACAATGTGGGCATCGAGGGAGTGGCGATCGCCGGGTCGATATCGTCTGAGCCGCCGGGCTTCGAACGCGATGCTTTTATGACGCCCGAAGATGAACTAGCCGCCTACCGCGAGTCGGCCAGCCTGTTGGCAGACGCCGGCGTCGATCTGATTGCGCTAGAAATGATGGTTGAAACCACGCACGCGGCATTTGCGATGCAAGGGGCACTGGAGACCGGCCTGCCCGTCTGGCTCGGTGTTGGCTGTAAGCAGGGAGAGGACGGCGAGCTCGTCAGTTTTGACCATGCGGACATAGAGTTTTCTGCAGTGCTGGATGCACTGATTCCGTTGGGGCCCAGCGTCGTCAATATCATGCACAGTCCGATAGAGGCTATTGCCCCGGCAATAGAACTGGTGCGAGAGCGCTGGCAAGGGCCGATTGGCGTGTATCCTGAGTCGGGCTACTTCACAAAGCCGCACTGGAATTTCGTCGACGTGATAGCGCCAGACGATCTTGTCGCCGAAGCACAAAGCTGGGTTGCGTCCGGGGTACGGTTATTGGGCGGCTGCTGTGGCACGGGTCCGGAACACGTAAGGGCGCTGCACGCTGCACTGCCACAACTCGAAGGGACACGATAAATGAGCGAACATGTACTGCAAGTTGCAGATGATTTCTGGAACATTCGCGGCGACTTCAAGGTATTTGGCTTTTTGAATATCGGCACGCATGCGTCGCTGGTGCGGCGCAAGAACGGCAGGTTTGTGCTGTTGGATGCCTACACCTTGCAAGGTGAAGTGAAGGAGCGAGTCGATGCTCTCAGCAACAATGGGATTGACCTCGAAGCGGTCATAAATCTGCATCCGTTTCATACCCTGCATGTAGAACACACCCACGCGCTTTACCCAAACGCAAAGCTCTACGGAACGCAGCGACATGTCGAGAAATTCCCGGATTTGCCGTGGCAGCCAGAGCTCACCGAATCGGCTAGGTGCGCGCAGCTGTTTGCGGATGATTTGGATTTTTCCGTTCCCGCGGGCGTTGACTTCATCTCCAGCAACGAGCATCTGCATTTCTCATCCGTACTTGCGTATCACAAGGCGTCAAAGACGATTCATTCGGACGACACGCTGATGTATCTACGACTACCCGGGCTGCTGGGCAAATTGAAGAAGCCGAAAGTCAGCTTTCATATGACGCTGGCAAAGACACTGGAGAAGCGGGCGGGTGCAGCCAAGGAGTTTCGAGCCTGGGTTGGGCAAGTAACCGAGCAGTGGAGCGATGCGGAAAATCTTTGTGCGGCGCACTCAGCTACGTTGATAGGCGCCGATGATCTATCGCAATCAATAGCCGACAGAATACTGGTGGCACTGCAGGATGTTGAAGAGACGTTACAAGCGCATGAAAAAGAGTTTGGCTAACTCACGGTTGCAAGGAATTTCGAGACCTCTTCGTCCGTTGTGGCCCATGAGCACACGAGCCGCATATAGCCGCTGTCATAGAGATAGCCGGCAAGCTCCGCAGCTTGCAGTGCTGCGATCTGCGCCATCGAAAATTTGACGAACAGCATATTGCTCTTGTCCGTGTGCAGCAGCTCAACGCCATCTATAGCCGTTAGTTTCGCTGCCAGTGTCGCTGCCTGCCGATTAGCATGCTGCGCATTGCTTAGCCACAAGCCGTTGTCGATGTAGGCGAGCAGCTGTGCAGAGAGGAAGCGCTGTTTAGACAGACGCTGTCCGCATTGCTTTAATCGATAGCGCGCCTCCTCGATGTAGGAGGTGTCGAAAAGGACCAGCGCCTCGGCAGCAAGGCAGCCGTTCTTGGTCGCGCCGAACGAGAGAATATCGATGTTTGCCTTCCAGGTAATCTCCGACGGGTGGCAGTCGAGCCCGGCTACAGCATTCGCGAATCTTGCTCCGTCCATGTGTGTCTTTAGCCCGTGATTACGTGCGACGGTGGTGATGGCATGCAACTCCGGGATGCGGTAAAGCGTGCCTATCTCGGTAGCCTGGGACACCGTTACGGCCGCCGGCTGCGCCGATTGAGGTTGACCGATTGCTGCCATGGCTTTCAATAATTCGGCGGGATCAATCTTTCCTTCCGGCCCGCCTATCGGCACTTGTCTTGCTCCGCCGCTGAAAAACTCGGGTGCAGCGCACTCGTCGAGGTAGACGTGCGAATCTGCATAGACGCAAACGCTGTTGTAGGGCCGTGTCATAAGCGCAAGTGACAATGAGTTCGTGGCGGTACCGGTGAGGCAGGGTAGTACGGCGACCTCGGCGCCAAACAGCTCGGAAAACCTGTCATCCAGAACTCTGGACAGATCATCGTCTCCGTACGGCATTCTGTAACCGCTGTTTTCACGGCTCATGGCGTCGTAGATCGCAGGGTGAATCCCGCTCACGTTGTCAGATACAAATCCAACCACTGGTAATTCCTCTCGTCGTCAGTTATTGCAAGACCAGCCGACTAGTCGACCAGTGTCGGTATGGCAAGATACGCAGCGAGCATATCGAAGGCAATCCGCCTGCCCGTAGCTGCGTCGAACAAGCTCGGGTCGAGGCCCCAGGTCAACCACATACCGTCGACCAGGCTGCCGATAGCGATGGCGCGTTGTCGAATCTCAAGTTCGTTCAGTTCATGGCCGCGGGAGAGCAGGGCGTCGCGAAGTAGCTGCTCGACATAGGCACGGGTTCGTTGTGCCGTTTCATAGTGAACTTTGGCCGGCTCAGAGTCCGGAGCTGTTAGGGCCGAATCCCAGAAGCTCGTCCAAACACGCAGCAAATTACGGTTGAGTGTCTGCGGCTGAAATGCCGATCCGACGAAGGCTTGCAAGCGCTCAACCGGATCGTTGCCGGCGGCTTCACTGGCTGCCACGTAGTCTGTATGGAACTGCTCGGCAAGACGCCGGTAGGCCGCACTTATCAAGGCATCCTTGCCCGCAAAATGATGTGTCACCAGGCCGGGCGTGACCCCTGCCGCTGCCGCAATCTTGCGGACGGTTGCGCCACTCAGCCCGGATTCCGATAGCACCGCGATGGTGGCGTCGATGAGCAGGTCCTGGCGTTCGTCTTCTGACAGACGCCGATAGGCAGGCGTTGTTGATTTGGTCGCGATGTTGCTTTCCCGTACGTCACTGATGCTCGACAAGAACCTTATTATACACATGACCAAGAGCTTGATTCACCTATTATGCAACTGTATAATAAGAAAATTCATGTAAAACCCGGGGCAACCTTCCATGAGCATGACCGCCAAGCAATCGTCAGGACAGCAGTCACAGTCGGCCTTTATAAAAAACATTGTTCCTACGCAGGACGGTCTCGAAGTTCGCTTCAGTGACGACGACACACCGCTAATGTTCTCGTGGTTTTGGCTGCGTGATCACGGCGTTGACGAAGCCAGTCTCGATCCGGACACGCTGCAGCGCAGGGTAGATACCTTCAGCATTCCTGCCGATCTCGCGCCTCTCGATGTCCGCATCAGCGCTGGATTCGAGCAGATTGAAATCGACTGGCGGGACTTCCCGTCGACAACGCTCACGGACACAGTGTTCGCCAGTGCGACACGACGCACGCTGGCCAGCCGTGAAATGGCTTCCTCGAAGCCCAAAATTCTGTGGGATAAGGACGCGCCGCTGTCGGCGACTCCAAGCATTTCCTACGATGCCATCATGGCCGACGATAACGGCTTGCTCGACTGGCTGGAACAAATCAACGTTTATGGTTTCTCTGTGATTGAGGGCGTGCCCGCAACAGAGGAAGCGACCAAAGCCATGGCGCAACGCGTCGGTCGTGTCCAGGAGACGATATTCGGCAGAATGTGGATGTTGTCTGCGGAGCTGCAGGATCACGGCGATACGGCGTATTCGACGCAATACCTCGAGCCGCACACGGACTCGAGCTATTACCACGATGCACCCGGGCTGCAGTTATTCAATTGCCTCGAATTCGACGGTAAGGGCGGTGAGAGTGTGCAGGTGGATGGCTTCGCACTTGCCGAAAAAATTCGCCGCGAAGACCCGGATGCATACGCAACTCTGACAGAGGTCGTTGTTCCGGCACATTATCTGGAGCCTGGCGTGCACCTGCGAGCCGAACGACCCGCATTCCGTCTGAATTCAGCTGGCGAATTGTTGCAGATGACGTTTAACAATTACGACCGCGCGCCGTTTTACTTGTCCAAGAATGACCTTGAGCGCTTTCATCATGCCTATGGTCTGTTTCACAAGCATGTCCTGGATCAGAACAACTGGATGAAGATCCCGTTGCGTCCTGGAAGGGCTCTGATTTTTGACAATTGGCGCAATCTGCACGGCCGCATGGGCTACGTGGGCAAGCGGGTGTTTTACGGTTGCTACATCAGTCGGGCAGAGCTGGAGAGCACCTTGCGAGTACTCCAGACCAAGGGCTAAAGACGGGTTACACTGCCAATATGTCACTGCAATATTTCAAATCTGACGCCCAGGACCAGGAGGTTATCGCCGCCCTCAAGAGCGACGGCGCATGCGTCGTTCTTAATCAGGCATCACCGGAGATCATCGATGCGGTGAACGCTGACTTCCGCGCGCCGTTTGACAAGCTTGGGCGCTTCGATGAGAGCGACTTCAACGGCTACAAGACCTTGCGTATCGGCGGCATCCTGGGCATTTCGATGGCCGCAGCGAAGCTGGTCGAACATCCTCGTGTAATGGCTGCGGCGGATGCGGTGCTGCTGCCTAACTGCGCGAACTACCGCATCGGGAGCCTGACAGGAATCGAGATATTGCCGGGCGAGGGCGATCAGGTGCTGCACCTCGATGACAGCATGTATCCGCTACGCCTGCCTGACACACAATTGCAAATCAGCGCCATGTGGGCGCTGGATGATTTCACGGCAGAGAATGGCGCTACCCGCGTAGTGCCCGGTAGTCACAACAAGCCGCCACCTGCCGCTGCCGAGTTAGACAATTTTAGTGGCGATATCTTGCAGGCTGTTATGCCGCGTGGCTCGCTGTTGCTTTACCTGGGAACCACCGTGCATGGGGGTGCTGCCAATCGCAGCGAGGCGTCGCGCGCCGGGCTGGTCAATACGTATGCGCTAGGTTGGCTGCGCCAGGAAGAAAATCAATACCTCAATGTGCCGCGTGAAATCGCCATGCAGCATTCCGAGAAGATACAGCGCCTGATGGGCTACTGTTGCCACCCCGGACCTGATGGTCCGCTGGGAGAATGGCAAAACCCGGACGGCACCTGGGTGCAAGAGGGGAGACAGATGGACTAAATATCCACTGCCGAGTCATCGCCAAGAACTTCTACATCCAGAATATGCTGTAAGAACGGAATCGAATAATCCCGAATGGATTCTTGTTGCTCTCTCGTCAGGTCTTTCCAGCCTTTTACTTCGCCTCTGCAGATATGGCTGCCACACAAACACTTTTGCGAGAAATGCGCCACCTCGTACTCGTACGCGCTGGTGTCGTGTGTGATCTGTTCGTCCACATGTATATCGCGACGTGCGACGAAATCAAACGTCCCGGAATCGTTGAATATATGCATGCAATTTGGGTCGCAGGAATGATTCACCAGGCATGCAGGACCTGCCAACACCACGTGAACACCATGAATGGTAAAGGTATGTTCGCCGCGGGTTTCGATAACCTTATCAACGATGCCCTGCAGCACCCTATCGCCCTTGCGGAAGTCGCGCCGAGCAAACACACCTCGCCCTAATTCTCCGCTGGGCCGCACCTCTACACCCTCAAATTTCATGCTTTTCTCCTTTCAACGTGGCTGAAAATTGGCGCAATTTCGATAATGTTTGTAAATCTCATCATTCATAATACCCATTGGCAAGTGGTGACATGAGAGGCATGGCGTATGGCCGAAGCAACCGGGCAAGACAGGGACCTTTTCAAGGCGACCCTGCCATTCGGTGTTGAGTCCGTCAGCAGCAGCTGGTGGGTCGTCGGATCAACTTTTCTGTTATTGCTCGCGTCACTGCTAGGTGCGGCCCTCGCACCTGGGTGGGCGCTGCGCCTGTGTTTCTCTGTCTTGTCGGCCCTTTTGCTGCTGCGCACCTTTATTACCTATCACGACTATATGCACAACGCGATCCTGTCACGATCCCGAGCCGCATGGTGGTTATTCCGCATATACTCGGTATTTGCTCTCACGCCGCCACGATCATGGAAGAACAGCCACAATTATCACCATGGTCACGTCGGCAAGATTGATGCCGCCAGCGTTGGGACTTTTGCGACCATGACCACTGATATGTGGCGCGAGGCTTCTCTCGGGGCGCGCATCGCCTATCGGGTCGAGCGTCATCCGCTAACGATTCTGGCTGGCTACCTCACGATTTTCTTCTTCAGCGTAACCTTGCTGCCATTCTTGAGAGCCCCAAGCAGGCACTGGGATTCGCTGCTGGTGCTGCTCGGTCACGGCACGCTGATCGCGGCGTTGTGGATCTTGGGGGGCTTCGATATGGCGTTCTTCGTCGTGCTGTTGCCCATGACCATTGCTTCGATGATCGGCAGTTTCTTTTTCTTCGCTCAACACAGCTTCGAGAACATGCGAGTCTTGCCAGCAGAGTCTTGGACGAGTCGTCGAGCGGCGATCGAGTCTTCCAGCTACCTGAAGTTGAACAAAGTCATGAGTTGGTTTACCGGCAACATCGGCTATCACCATGTGCACCATCTGAATGTGCGTATCCCGTTTTATCGGCTTCCCGAGGCGATGGCGGCCATTCCGGAGCTGCAGTCGCCTGTGACGATAACGCTATCGATAAGAGATATCCGGGCGTGCTTTAAATGCTGCCTGTGGGATGAGCAGCTGCAGCGAATGGTCTCCTATCGAGAACTTGCCGCAGCTTCATCCTGAGCGTTTACTCTAAAGCGTCTTAAGTCGCAGGAACTCCAGCGTATCTGTGAGCGTATCGCCAGTGAAGTCGAGTGGCGGTGACAGTTCCACCGCGACTTTGGCGTGCCCAACGCCCTTGTAGAGTTTGAGTGTGACGTCCACGCCGTGTTCGGCAAGTCGCCTGGCCATGGTCTCGCTGTTGGACGGGAAGACCAACTCATCGCCGGTGCCGTGAATGAGAAGCGCGGGTGGTGTTGTAGCCGTTACAAAGTTGATCGGTTGACTCGCGTCGCGGTTGTTTTCCGGGAATACATCGAGCAGATACCCCGATTCGATGGGCAGGAAATTATACGGCCCGGAGAGTCCGACGAAACCCCTGAGATTCCCCGTATCGATGTCGTGTTTGGCCAGAAAACGTTGATCCGTAATCAGCATGGCAGCAATGTGAGCGCCGGCGGAGTGCCCCATGAGAAAAACTTCGTTGCTGTCCGCTCCGTATTCGCTCGCATGTTGCAGCGCCCACGCGACCGCTTCCGCACCGTCGTCCACGAATTCCGGGAAGACAACCTCTGGAAACACGCGGTAGTCGGGGATAACCACCACGTAGCCGGCGTCTGTCAGCGACGATGCGACAAAGCGGTAATTATCCTTGCTGCCTTCGCGCCAGCCGCCGCCGTAAAAGAATACGATCATGGGCGAGGCACCATCGACTGAATGTGGCGTGTAAACGTCGAGCGTTTGACGAGCGTGGCTGCCGTAGGCGAGGTCCGACTTCAGATCATAATGAGCCGACGGGCTTAGTCCGTTCACCAGCACAAGAGGGCTGCAACCGGTCGTCGCCACAAGAACCAGGCCAACAAAAAAGTACTGCCACAAACGCAAGCTGCTAACCCTGCGTGGCTGGTGGTTTCATGATGAGCACCGGCGTGCTGCGTTTGTAGGCTTCGTAATCGGCCTGGCCGCCCCAGCGCTCGTCCGCCTTTTTTTCGAGCAGAGGAATACCGCTAACACGGGTCAACAGCAGCGTTACGAACAGCGGGGAGATAAGCGTGGCCCACTGCCAGCCCTGCAGCACCGGCACGGCGACGATCGCCATACCGGTCCAGAGCAGGATTTCGCCGAAGTAATTCGGGTGGCGGGACCAGGCCCATAACCCGACGTTGATAAAACGGCCCGCATTGCCTGCCTCTTTTTTGAAGTCTGATTTTTGCCGGTCTGCGACGATTTCGATGAGCATACCGACTGACCACACGGCAATACCAATAATGCCGACAAGTCCAAGCGGCTCGCGCACGCCGCCCGTTATAACCGCCAGCGCAGCTGCGGCTGTGAGCAGTACCCACAAGCCCTGCAATGTCCACGCCATCAAAAATCGAACTGGCCGAACCTTGATCTCGTCAAAGCGACTATCGCTACCGGCCTTCGACACCCGTATAAACAGGAAGGTCGCGAGCCGCACGGACCAGATCAGTACCATCAACGCCACCAGCATCGCGCGCAGGTCGAGATCAGAAGACAGCAACACGGCAACCACGATTGTCGCGATGTAGCTGAGGCCGCCGACCAGGTCGTAGTAGTGCTCCGTCTGCAGCAGCGCCGAGGGGATATAAAATAGCCAGTTGATGGCAAATGCCAGTGCGCCGCAGATTGCAAAGACCGGCAGGGCACCGAGACGCGCGCCGCCGTCGCTACCGGCCCAGGATATGGTGGCACCGATCACAACTGCGATGACGACCGCGGCGATTGACTGCGTATTTGTTTGTTCAGCCACTGTGGCTTCCTCTGGTCTGCTGCATTGGATGCCAATCGTATATCAAGCAAGCCGCGCGAAATGTATCAATTGGTATCGGTCGCGCCTTTGGCGGTCCGAAGGTGAGAAACTACGCTCATGAAAACAGGCAAAGACCCCTTCTGGGGCAATACCGGCCAGCATCGACCCGAATTCGCGGAAAATCCCGCGGCAGGGCAGGAGTCCGTGTGGGACTATCCGCGACCGCCCGTCGGGCGACGGGATAATCGCCTGGTCGAGGTTCGGGATGCTGGCGATACCATTGCCACGAGCCACCGTAGCTACAAGCTTATGGAAACCGCCAGTCCGCCGACATTTTACATTCCACAGGACGACGTCAACTGGGACCTGCTAGTCGCTGTACAGGGCAGTTCGGTATGCGAGTGGAAAGGGGCCGCTGTGTACTGGGCGCTGGCGAGAAATCCGCAGCAGCCGGTGGGGTGGAGCTACCCGCGGCCGCGTGCCCGCTTCGATATGATCAAAGACTACGTCGCGTTCTACCCGGCGCAACTTGCCTGTTCTATTGATGGCGAGCTGGTGCGTCCGCAGCCAGGACGCTTCTACGGCGGCTGGATAACGTCAGAGCTTGTGGGGCCCTTTAAAGGCGAGCCGGGCACCGGTCACTGGTAAGCATCGATCACCAGTCTTCCATCCTAAGCTTCTCTTAAGTTTCGAAGCTTAAGCTACAAGTCAATTCACTTGATAGAGCCAGTGTGGAAGGGACTTTAGCCATGGAAATGGATGCTCAGTATTTCGAAACGGTGATTATCGGCACAGGATTTTCAGGATTGTTAGCCGCGATTCGTCTAAAAAAGAACAGTCTCGATGACTTCGTCATGCTCGAGAGGGGTTCTAATATGGGAGGAACCTGGCGGGATAATTCGTATCCGGGCGCCGAGGTTGATATTCCGACCGGTCTGTATTCCATTTCCTTTATTCCATACAAATTCAAGAAAAAATATTCCCCCCAAAGTGAGTTGCTGGAATACACAAACTACATCATCGACAGGTTCGATCTAAGAAAATACGCAAAAACAAAACAGACAGTAGCAAAGCTGATTTACAACGACGGTGAAGGCATGTGGCATGTTGAGGTGGCGTCCGGCGAGCGGTATGTCGCTCGTTTTGTCATCGATACCAGTGGTGTATTGGCTAATCCGAAGACTCCCTACATTGACGGTGCAGAGGTATTTTCAGGGGCGCAATTTCATACCGCACAGTGGGACCACAGTGTGCCCTATGAAGGAAAACGGGTTGCTGTTATTGGCTCGGGATGTTCAGCCGCGCAGGTCGTTCCAGCCATTGCCAGCCAAGTTGAGAAACTGACGCTATTTATGGGAAAGGCGCAGTGGATAATTCCGCGTGCAGACAGGAACTACAGTTCTGTAGAGCGTTTTGTTACTAATCTTCCGGGGATACGCCATGTCCGGCGTTTCATAATATTTGCTTATCATGAGGTGAGGTTTATTGCCTTTCGCCGCTATCCCCTTACTGCAAACATCAGCAAGTTTATCAAGAGTCTGTACGCACGAAACTTGCGAAAGAATCTTGAGAAATACATCGACGACGACAAGCTGCGTCAGCATATGATGCCCGATTATGAATTGGGCAGTAGACGTGTGATCCCGACTAATCGTTACCTGCCCGCACTTGCCCGAGATAACGTTGACGTAGATATCAGCGGCATAGAGAAAATAACGCCAACAGGGATTCGCACCAAAGAGGGTGAAGACATTCCGTTGGATATCATTGTTTATGCGACGGGGTTTTTCGCTTATTCAAATATGAAGAAAGCACTGTCGTTTCAGGTTTACGGCAGTGGCGGTCGAAATCTCAACAGTGAATGGGAGGTAGAGGCTGTCTCTTACAAGGGCATCACTGTTTCAGGCTATCCCAATTATTTTAAAGTCAATGGTCCCAATACCGGCACAGGTCATAGTTCACAGCTTTGCTATATGGAGACGATGGTTAATTATGCGGTTAAAGCGATCTGCGCAGTGAAGCGCGATAAAAGCATCAAGGCCATCGATGTTCGAAGCAAGCTGCAAAACGAATACGTTACAGCAATGAAAAGGGACCTGAAATTGACGGTTTGGCAGACTGGTGATTGTACGGCGTTCTATAGAAAGAACATGACCGGCGAGGTGACCAGCCTGTCACCGGAGTCCGTGCTCAACTTTATCTATACGCGTAAATGGTTTCACCTGGGAGACTACAATGTGTTGAGATGGGCTCCAGCGCTAGAATCATCGACCGAAGTCTCAGAAATTCCCGGAGACAAAGAAATGCACACCGGTGATGCGGTTGTCGTAGTTGAAGCGTGATTTGTCGGTTTCCTCAAGTAGCCTGAGTGAGTTGCTACCGAGGCCGACACCGACGCCTAGTTTTTGCAACAGACGGTATTCCATGCCGAGCTGTAAATCTGTGTAGGTACCGTCCCAGTCATCTATCGAGAGCGCAAACAATTCAGTCTGCAAATACCACTTCATTTTTGGGGTCACATCATAGCCAAGCCTGAAAGAAACCACCGGCAATGGAACGAGACTCGCTGCTCTACTGGCAGTCTCGCCAGTATTGGTTGCCGACGCTGTTAGTTTGATGGCGATATCGGTGAAATGTATTCCGCCGCCAATTGACAGCTCGACTTTCTCGTTATGATAGAAAGACCATTGGTAAGCGAGTTTGACGATATCGTATTCCATGGCGGACGTCACGCCGGCGCCGAGGGGAATCGTGATTACGTTGCCATCGCGGCCGAGCCATTCGATATCCTTTTGAATTGACCGCTCACCATTGGCGGAGATGCGATACCACGACATAGATAAGCCATGTTTGTCCGTGAATCGATAGCGGCCGTCCAGGCGCACTACAGTCTGTTCTCCGTCCCAGCCCAGGGTATCTTCGGGGCTGAAGGCAACGCCAAGACCGGCGGATGGGCTGGTCAGCGAGATGGAGGCGTCATATTTGAACACTGAATAGCCGCCGGCGGAGATTTTGAACTTGTCGATATTCTGAGCATGGGCGTTTCCCATGCCCAACAAAATCATTGCCATGTAGATAAACAGTCGGGGAGTCATTTTTCTCTCACAAGTCAATTCTCAGTAGCTAATTGTAGCCGGTGCCGCAATAGTCGTCACCTAAGTGTGCAGTTCTTGTCGCTCCGATTGCATAGGTAGTGCTGCTGCGGGTTTGACGGTTATTACTTATTAAGGCTTCTAAAGCATAAGCGTAGAGTCAAACCTGATTTTGCTGTGGGTCCGAAAACGAAGGTCCCTTTCTATCTGTGAAGTCATTATACTTTAGACCACAATTCGATTTGAGAGCGTTATGCGCAGAATTATTGTTGCCTTTACATTCCTGACGACATTCGCTGCTTCTCCGTTGGTAATCGCAGATGAAGATGGCCAGACGGAGCCATCCGCGTCCGAAGTTGCGGCCGCATTGTCGGATCCTAATACCAACCTCGGCTCAATGAATATGCAGTTCGATTACATTGGGTATGGTGGCAAAATACCCGGCGCCGGCAGTGCCGATGCGATGCGCTTGCTTTTCCAGCCTTCCTTGCCCTACAAATTGTCGGACACCACGAATCTATTCATACGGCCGGCCATTCCTGTCGTTTTCAGCCAGGATGTGCCCAAGCAGGGCGGGGGATTTACGTCGGAAGGGCTTGATTTGGGCGATATTTCCTTTGACGCTTCGCTGGGCAAGACCATGCCGGGCGGGATTGTGCTATTGGCAGGCTTGGCCGGAACGCTACCCACAGCGACCAGCGATGCGTTGGGACTGGATCAATGGCTGCTCGGCCCGGAATTCGCGGTTGCCAAGGTCGGGCCCAAGGGTGTCATCGGCGTACTCGTGTCGCATCAATGGGATGTGGCTGGCGAGGATTCTTTCGACACCAGTATTACCGGTGGACAGTATTTTTATACCCTTAACCTCAAGGATGGCTGGCAGATAAATGGTGCGCCGACGTTCTCCTATAACCATGAGGCAAGCAGCGGCAATGAATGGACATTGCCTTTGGCGGTTGGCGTCACGAAGACGACTTTCATCGGTGGCCGACCATGGAAGTTCGGTGTGCAGTATTGGCACTATGTCGAGTCCCCGGACGATTTTGGGCCCGATTTTCAAATTCGATTCACGGCGTCACCAGTAGTCGAACTACCGTGGTGAGTCTGATCTATTAGCGATCCAATGAAGCTGCGCGCCTCCTTGTGTTTTGGTGCCGTGATTCTGCAGGGCTGTGTTGCGCTGCCGGCTAACGACCCGGGCGATATCCTCGAGACGATATTTGACCCGCGTGGCGAACTTCACGCCACGGATGGACGTGCGGCATTTCGCGATGTTTTTTGCAGTATTAATGACACGCGGGGGGCGCTACTCCCCGATCATCGCGCGTGCAGCGATGCATTGCGGACCCTCCCTGTCGAGCGAGAGATCGTGCAAGCGAATACGCCGGCCCGCCACGATGTCCGTCCCATGCACATATTCGTGGCGCCCGGTTTTGGTCATGAATGTTTTAACGATTTTGTTGGAGGTAGCGGTGTATTGCAGGACTACGCCGAGTCGCTCGGACATACGGTCACGAAGATTGACGTGAAGGGCTTGGCGAGCTCCAGAGAGAATGCCGACATTATCCGCGAGAGTATTATGCAGCGGCCGCAACTCACAGATGACGAACGCATTGTCATGATTGGCTACTCCAAGGGCGCGAACGACATTCTCGCGGCATTGGCGTTGTATCCTGAGGTGGTCGAACGGGTGAGCGCTGTTGTTAGCGTATCTGGTGCTATCGGTGGTTCGCCGCTGTCGCTGCATGCGGGTGACTGGACGCTGGGTCTGCTCGCTGCACTGCCCGGCGTGGATTGCGAAGTGCCTGAGGATACGGCCCTAACCAGCCTGCAGCCAGCGGTCCGCCGCGACTGGCTGGAAGAGCATCCACTGCCCGAATCTGTCGCATACTATTCAATCGTTTCATTTCCGGAAACGGAGCGCGTATCAGCGGCCCTGCGGCCAACGTTTCGTGCGCTGGCACGTCATGACAGCAGAAACGATGGTCAGGTCATTGTATTTGATCAAGTCGTGCCCGGTTCGGAGGTGCTCGCCTTTCTAAATGCGGATCACTGGGCGGTTGCGTTGCCGATTGCTCGGCTTCATCCGACGCTCGAGTTTGCAGGCATCACTCGTAATGACTTTCCACTGGAGGTGCTGCTTGAGGCCATTCTCGAGTACGTTGATTTGGGTCTGAATGACGCCTCGTAAATTCAAAGCCAGTCCTAGTTTTGCTCTTTGGGGAGGACCTTCAAGACAACATTCATGACGCTCTGCAGAAAGCCGCGATTGGGTTGAGTAGTCACTGTTTGGTCAGAATTAACCCATTCAAGTTTATCTTTTTCGTTTAGTACCACATGCCATGAATTTTCACCGCGCATGTCCCGCAGCATGAGTTCTCGCAAGGCAGTAGCAAGTCCGCTGCTCCGGATGACTGCCCCCATCTCGGTGTTAATGGCAGCGGAACGCGGATCAAGATTCATCGAGCCGATAAATACAAGTTGCTGGTCGATCACAGCCGCTTTTGTATGCAGTCCCACGAACTTGCCGGAGACTGGTGCAATGTTCACTAACGAACTGATCTCGGGGTTGGCACGTAACTCGTAAAGACTCACTCCCGCGTTAATGATTGGTTTACGCCATTTTTCATAGTGGCTATTGACAGCAGGTACGTCGTGCGACTCCAGTGAGTTTGTTAGCAGGCGAACATCAACGCCCTTCGCACCGAGACCTTTCAAGAATTCGATGCCGGGCTCGCCAGGAAGGAAATACGCATTCGTTATCAGGAGCTCGCTCTCCGCCTGAGCGAAAAGGGCGTACATATGGCCAAACATGCTTTGCTCGATCTTCTCGGCCGAGGCCTCGTCGTACACGAGCAGGCCGGAGCCCGTATGCATTTCCTGTAACAATGTCTGAAACTCGGCAGACCAGTCTTTGGGCTCGCGTGCAAAGGATTTCAGGTTTTTTGAATTGCGCGAGCGTTCTACTACTCTCTGCCAGCCAGCCGCGGCTGTGTCTGCATCGGTTTCTGTGGTCAGGTTGTCCGCAGTTGCTGTCCATTCGCTGTTCCAGAAATGGTCAAACATGCGGTTGGCTTCTTCGGCAATAGGACCGATCCCGAGCACGTCCAGATCATGAAAATTGAAGGTTTCGGATAATCCAAAGTAGTGATCACCAATGTTGCGGCCACCAAGAATGGTGGCGTGACCGTCAGCAATCATCAGCTTGTCGTGCATTCGTATGTTGAGGCGCTCCATTTGCGCGAGCATTTCGCCAACACGCGATACGGTGCTGCGTTTACTCCAGGGATTAAACAAACGTAACTCAATATTTGGATGCGCCTGAATATCCGCCAAACCCTGGTCCAGCCCCATCATTAAGAGATCGTCGATAACCAGCCGTACCTTGACGCCACGATCCGCGGCCAGAACAGCACGTTCCAACAGTAAGCTACCCACCACATCGGGATACCAGAGGTAGGTGACGATATCGAGCGAAGATACGGCAGAGTCGATGATCGCAAGTCGCCAATCGAGGGACTCGCGACTGCCATCTAACAGCTGAAACCCGGAGTTAGCCGCCCCGTGCTGTTCACGAATTCTATACGCGGTGTCTGCCAGCAAGCCCGTCGTTGCCGCTGGCATTGCGAAACTTGGTGCGGGGCGCGCGGCGTCCTGCTTTAGCGCAGGGGCGGCACACGCCGCCAGCAAGGCAAGCAGAACAAGTAGCGACCAGCGTGCGTGGTAGCGATGCAAGGCTCTAAATCCTGCGGTCGAACCAGCCATTATTTATCGACACGCAAAGGATGCTGGCCCATTTCGAAGTACTCAATTTCATCGATTGAAACCGGTTCGGCGGACAGAAAAATGACGATTCGCAGACCGTCGGTAAAGTAGGGGTCCCCGGTCAGGTTGCCACGCGGCTGATCGAATGGCGCAGCACCGACCCCGCCTACGTAGCCGAGGCCCGATACTGATTGCGAGTACACCAGGTCCTCCAACAGGAACTCGCGTGTTTCATCGACATCGGGGTCGATTTTGTGTGTGGTGATTGTTTTCGTGGTTAGCCGCACGCCTATGTCGCGACTTATTTGTCCAATCCAAACCGGCTTGCCATCGAAACGTAGTGGTGTCGCCCAAAGACGGAGATGGTTGCGCTGGTGGATGCTTGCTCGAGCTTTTTGCAGCGCCGCATCCTGCGCACGCCCGAAGACATACAATGAACTAACCGGTGAGTATCGATATTCACCGCCGCCGAGTGAGGATTGCAGTGTCTTCCACAGCGAACCACTGTAGATGGTTTCAGTTTCGTCCCAGCCCGCTCGTAAGAACGCGTAAAAAACTTCCTGTCCTTCGCCGACGATGACGAGATTCAGCGGATCACCGTTGTTCTTTTGCTTCTTATCCGTAACGCAACAGGGCAATGCTTCTAGCTCCGCGACCAGTTCTGCAAGATCAACGTCCTTGAACTCGTCTTCGGCGTACAGTTCGTCCCATACGATGTCGTGGTGATCGACCTTCAGACCCGGGACCGGTACAAAAAAGCTCAGCCGGTACTGCTTCTCCCTGCCGATTACGTCGACATTGAATGACTTCGTACCCTGATCGACACGTGTAAAAACGTAACCGGAACGAAGCTCGCCCGGGGCGATCTGCATTCGCATTCCCAATGCGTAGTAGTCTTGATTCAAGGCCCAGTCGAGAAACGGAATACGGTTTTGCTGACGATACGAGGTCTCAATGGGTGTGAAATAGCCCTCATCGACACCGCTTGGAAGAAACCACAGGCTTTCATTACCGAGATTTTCGATCTGTATCCAGACTGGCTGAACGTTTTTTGCGTACAAGCCAAAACCGAAGATCTGCAGGGTCTCCGTTTTCGTCGGCACTGCGGTTGTGACGCGAACGTTTTTCTCTGTCTCGATATGAAAGCGATCATTTGGCGGCGGTGCGGTGCGGCGGTCTATATCAACCTGCTCCTGCGCCAGTGTTGTGCCGCAACATAGCAAGGCACATAGCATGATGCTCGCGTGCATGTTATGGCTATTCGGCAAACGTATTACTCCAATCCAGAATCTGTGTCTCGCGCATGTCGACCGGATCTTCGGACACCAGCAGGATGATGCGCAAGCCATCGGTAAAGTATGGCGAACCGCGAAAATCGTCGTGCGGAGCTTCGATAGTCGCAGTGGGCGTGCCATCCACCAATGCAAAGCCCCTTAGTGACTGGTTGTACCAAAAGTTTTGCAATAGAAACATGCGCGCGTCGTCAATGTCCGGGTCGACGTGGTAATCCTGCGCATCACCGGTCGAAGTGGTGTCGTTCATGATGGCGCTGATATGTCCCAGCCAGACGGTCTCTCCCTCGATCAGCATAGGTGCCAGCCACAATCTCAATTCCTTGCGCGCGCGCCCACCCGGGCGTGTCTTTTGAAAGGTACCATCCGGCGGCCGCCCGTGGACGTAGTGCAGGCGGGCTAACGCATTGTCCTCGCTGCTTGCTTCTGTTTCCTGCCATCT
>Ga0316204_10006685_pt1 | contig 17507 bp, 15 predicted proteins | sample 6monrhotite_MG_2_FD_205661 | JGI IMG/M metagenome (GOLD analysis project Ga0316204, IMG submission 205661) | Microbial mat bacterial communities from mineral coupon in-situ incubated in ocean water Damariscotta River, Maine, United States -... | ecosystem: Environmental > Aquatic > Marine >... | reverse complement strand
CTTGATGAGCGATATTTCGACGATGTCACTATCGGGGATAGCGCCAGCATTGATCTCATAGGTTCGCCGCATGACTTTCATGGAAGAGTCGAACGTTTGCAGGGCCGCAAATCAACCTTACCAGAATCGATGTTGGCCGTTGCACAGCCAAACACTGATAAGAATGATTTTCTGGTCTTTGTAAATCTGAATATAAATGGTTTTAAGGACGATAGCGAAATATTTAATCAAGTCGGGCGCCGGGCTAAAGTAACATTTCACAAAGAAGATATTGTTCTTCCAGTCACAGACGAAGTCTCCTCTCGCGCGAATGAGTTAAGCAAAAATAACAAGAGTTAAAAGATTCTTTAAAACCTTACTCTTGCATTATAGCGTCACCTTATATGAATGAACTAATCCCTGCTTTGATCATTGCAATCGTACTGATGGTATGGCTGCCGATGTTTCCAAGAGAGAAAACCTGGGCTCGCGTAGTGGTACTTGGGTTCTCACTGATTCTTACCATGCGCTATCTGTTCTGGCGCATCACTGAAACCTTGCCCGCCTTCGAGCTGAGCATACAGTCAGTTTGGGGCTGGGGGTTTTTTATCTTTGAGATGGGCGCTATCCTTGGCCTGTTTATCGGGCATTTCTTTCAGATGCGTACCGTCAATCGTAGCGATGAAGCGGACCAAAGTGCCGCGAGGCTAAAACTCAGTGATGACGTCCCCGCTGTAGATGTATTCATCACCACTTATAATGAAGGTCTTGATGTGGTGGAGCGTACTATCGTGGGGGCGTTGTCGCTTGATTACCCCAACTTCACAGTATGGGTACTGGATGATGGCAAGCGTGAATGGTTACGTAAATTTTGCGAAGATAAAGGTGCCAACTATATCACCCGTCCGGAAAATGAACATGCCAAAGCGGGTAATATTAATCATGGGCTTGCTGTCAGTAAACTAGCGACCAATGCTGATCTTGTCATGGTACTGGATGCAGATTTTGTAGCGCGAGCAGACTTCTTATGGCGCACCGTCGGGTTTTTCGAAGATGAAAAAATTGGTATCGTGCAAACCCCGCAACATTTTTTCAATCCTGATCCGATTCAATCAAATCTGCTTGCCGATCAGTTCTGGGTAGATGAGCAAAGATATTTCTTTGACATAGTACAGCCCTCAAGGGATGCCTGGGATTTAGCCTTTTGCTGCGGCACATCCAGCGTCATACGGCGCAGTTACCTGGAAGAGATCGGTGGATTTCCTACCGATAGCGTTACTGAAGATATTCTGCTGAGTTTCGTCTTCCTGCAACATGGCTACATTACCCGCTATCTTGATGAGCGCTTGAGTATTGGTCTGGCGCCTGAAGGCCTGAAGGAATATCTCACCCAGCGTTCCCGATGGTGTCTCGGCACGATGCAAATACTGTGGTTAAAGTCGTGCCCTTTATGGGCACCCGGACTGACCGTTTTACAACGCACAAGCTTCCTGTGGCAGGTGATGAATTGGCTTGTCACCTTTCCATGGGCGATCATTGTCCTTGCGGCCCCCTTGCTGTATCTGTTTTTTGGGCTTTACGCCATAGAGGCGCAGGCTACTGAGCTAATCAGCCATATGGCACCCGCCTTTGTTGCAATATTGATGTCAGTCAACTGGGTTTCCAACCGTAAATATCTCATTATTATGACGGACGCCACTCGACTCATCATGGTTTTCACCATACTGGGTTCACTGTATCAAAGTCTGACCCGTCCTTTTGGGCAGCGCTTTAAAGTGACTGCGAAAGGCGGTGATCGCAACAGGGTCATCATCCAGTGGTCATTATTATGGAAATTGATACTGTTACTCGCGCTAAGTGTGCTGGGCATTGTGCTCAATCTTGTACCAGAATATGCCGTTATTGAGGATCACGAACAACAATGGGTGAATTTTATCTGGTGTTTTTTTAATATTGTTGTGATAGCAATTTCTGCAATGATTTGTGTCGATTTACCCCGCCCTCGTAGAGAGGAACGTTTTGTTGTTAATGAAAACAGTGTCATCGTCGTTGAAGATAAACAACACCCCTGTTTGGTCAAGGATCTTTCTTTGAGCGGTGCAAACATACAAATCCCTCTACAGGGATTGCCAATATTACATCGCTTAATGCTGAACGTAGTGGGAGTCGGTTCCATGAAATGCCAGATCAGTCGCATTATCAGTCCATACGAGATTGGGATTGAGTTTATCGATCTCTCCAGCAAAAGAGATGCTATGATTCGCAAGGTATATACCAGTAACTATACAAATGTTTCCTACTACGCATATCCAGGAAAACTTTTTCTATCAATACTTTATCGATTTTTCGGCCACAAGTAGTGCGGCATCTAAAGCATTGCGCCCAGCATGGCTATTACTAGCGATTTGCGTCTTACATTCGTGACGGAATAAAATGCGCTTACTACAGTACTTGATTTCAGCGCTTGATTTTCCTGCTCATATGAACACCTGTCATCGACATTCATCAAATACTCTCTAATAGTTATTATGACATTGGACAAAGAAAAGCTAGCTTCATTGACGATTGATCGCGAGGCCGCGGACAGTAAAAGTCACTCTACAATCGTCCCGCTTGTAAGCGTCATCATCCTGTTCGCGGCAATGGCAGTGGCTGCCTGGTGGTGGATGAGCAAAACGCCTGAACCAATACCGCAACAAAAACCGGTCGAAGTGGTCATCGCCAGCCCTCCTGTCGCCAAACAGTTAGGTGAAACGGTTTTAAATGCATCGGGCTATGTGGTGGCGCGTCGTTCAGCCACCGTCTCCTCAAAGGTCACCGGTAAGATTGTCGAAGTGCTGTTCGAGGAAGGCATGAGCGTAACAGAGGGCGATGTTCTGGCGCGCCTGGACGATAGTACCGTGAGAGCGATGTATCGACTGTCGAACAGCCAACTCGATGCCGCCCGGAATGCACTAACAGAGATTCAGGTGCGCCTGGATGAAGCGCAGCGTAATCGCACCAGAGTTCGCAGCTTACTCGAAAAACAGCTGATCAGCGCTGTCCAGCTCGATACTGCCGATGCCGATGTCAAGGCGCTGGAGGCTCGTCTTAATGTCGCCTTCAGCAATGTCAGGGTAGCGGAAAATAACAAACAATTGCACCAGCAGGATCTCAATGACCTTGTCATTCGCGCGCCCTTCAGCGGCGTGGTCATCTCTAAAGATGCCCAGCCGGGAGAAATCATTTCGCCGATGTCCGCTGGCGGTGGCTTCACCCGTACCGGCATTTGCACCATCGTCGACATGAATTCACGCGAGATCGAAGTTGACGTCAGTGAAACGTATATCAACCGGGTTCATTCTCGGCAACAAACCGAAGCGATACTGGACGCCTACCCTGATTGGGTCATTCCATCACGTGTCATCAATATTGTGCCCAGTGCAGACAGGCAGCGTGCCTCTATAAAAGTACGCATAGCCTTTGAGCAACTGGATCCTCGGATCCTTCCGGAGATGGGTATTAAGGTACGCTTTCTGGAAGACGAGCCTGGTGAGCAAGCAATAGAGACTGGTAAGCGAGCCGTTCCTGAGCGAAACGAAAAAGAAGAGACAACTAAGATAATAACAAGCAAAAATGAGATTCAATCTGCTACCCAAAAAGATAGCAGTGTGCCCATCAGTTTTACCAGGCTTCGTCATCAACTGGCACAGCATCCACGCGCCATCTGGCATAGCAATACGTCATCGTATGTTTTGTTTCTGGATGAAATCCTGAGCGCGGAATATTTCCAGTCAACAGGCGATATCACCATCATTTCGAAGAAGCCAGATGAAAATCTCAGCTGCACCTATCCATTCGAGGGCACATTGAAAATGGAGAACAATAGCAATAAGAGCGACGAGCAAAAAATCGAAGCCTGCTACGATATGCTGAAAACCGTCAACGCTTACCTGTTCTAGTGAACGCACGAAGAGTAAAGCCCAGCTAGTATACATATGATTTATGCTGGATTTATATCGCACTCAGTGAGAACCAGAATATTTTACTGGCATGGTTTATAATTTAAACATTGATTGCATACGCTGATCGCCACGGAAAGCGAAGCGTGGGCGCAGAGTCGTTGTGGTAGCATGTTGAGTGCAACGAGTGAGCGATAATAGTAGACAAGGTTGTACGAAGACGCTGCGAACGCAGGACGGTCGGGGCAAAAGGAATTAGCTGTCGCGTAAGTGAGTGAATTATCGGCATGGACACCGAATAATTTTTAACGAAGTAGCGACACAATCGCACTTTTCCCGACACAGGTTCCATGAACCACACTGCTAGAGGATGATGCATTATGAATTCACTCCTGAAAATTACTGACTTGCAGAAAACATATAAACGCCGCAATGAATCTATTGATGTTTTGCATGGGCTCAACCTCGAAATAGCCGAAGGTGAATTTATTGCCCTGATGGGACCTTCCGGTTCCGGCAAGACAACCCTGCTGAATCTAATCGGCGGCCTCGACCAACCTGGTCATGGCACGATAGAGATCGGCGGTCAGCGCATTGATAGCATGTCACAACGCGAGTTGGCGCGGTGGCGAGCTCGTCATGTTGGCTTCGTCTATCAAATGTATAATCTACTGCCGATGCTCTCTGCAATACGCAATGTCGAGTTACCACTGTTACTGACGAAGATGGGCCGCGCCGAGCGCAGGCTCAGAGCAGAAACAGCGCTGGAGCTCGTCGGCCTCAAAGATCGTATGAAACATAAACCCGCAGAACTCTCCGGCGGCCAGGAACAACGCGTCGGTATCGCCCGCGCCATTGTTACCGACCCCACCATGCTGTTATGCGATGAGCCTACCGGTGACCTGGACAGAAAATCCGGCGATCAAATCCTCGATTTATTACAGGGACTCAACGAATCCCACAATAAAACGATCATTATGGTCACGCATGATCCGCATGCTGCAGCACGCTCCAGCAGAACACTGGATATGGATAAAGGCATGCTGTGCCTGAGTGCCGCAGCGTGAAGTATCTTTTTTTACTGTGGGGGAATCTCAAGCGCAAGAAAATACGCACCCTCTTTACCTTGCTGTCAATCGTGATCGCTTTTTTGTTGTTTGGCCTGCTCGCCGCAATTAAACAGGCCACCACAGCCGGCATCGACATGGCGGGGGTTGATCGACTGGTAACGACTCACAAGGTCTCCCTGATACAGTTTTTACCCGTTTACTATCAGGAGCGAATTCGTCAACTCGACGGTGTTGAAGAAGTTAGTAGCGCGACCTGGTTCGGTGCCACTTATCAGAATTCACGCAATGTCATTGGCGCTTTTCCGGTAAACCCGCAAAACTACCTACAGATGTACCCGGAGTATTTACTGCCCAATGAGCAGAAACAGGCCTGGTTCAGTGACCGCACCGGCATGCTGGTAGGGAAAACCCTGGCCGAGCAACATGGCTGGCAGGTAGGTGACCGGGTGCCGATCACCTCCAGCATCTGGTCCAGAAAAGATGGTAGCTTTACCTGGGAGATGACTATTTCAGGCATCTATAGCACCCAGAATGACAGAGGTGAACAGTCCTCCATATTGATGCACTACGATTATTTCAACGAGGCCCGCTCCTTCGCCCAGGACATGGTGGGCTGGTTTGTCGTCAGCATCAAAGACCCACAAACCGCTCCCGCGATCGCCGCACAAATTGATACCTTGTTTACCAACTCCCCAGCCGAGACCAAGACCTCGACTGAGAAGGCATTTGCGCAGGGGTTCGCTAATCAGATTGGCGATATCAGCACCATCGTGACGGTTGTCGCCGGCGCGGTGTTTTTCACGATGCTGCTGGTCACGGCGAATACCATGATGCAATCGGTACATGAGCGCACCAGAGAGCTCGGCATCCTTAAGACACTGGGCTTTAGTAGCACAGTGGTCACCTCGCTGGTTCTGCTGGAGGCGATATTGATCACTGCCATTGGCGGCATCGCGGGACTATTGCTTGCCCAAATGGTGATTGGTGCCATGAGTAGTACCGTTCAGAATTTCTTTCCGGTTTTTTACCTACCCCTCCGGGACATCATTATCGGCCTGCTATTCATGCTCCTGTTCGGGCTGATCGCGGGTGCCCTGCCCGCCGCCTACACTATGCGCCTGCGCGTGGTCGATGCTTTAAGGAGGGCTTAATATGTTATCCCTTAACTGGCTGACACAAGTGATGACGGTAACCTGGCTCAACATACGCAATATGCCGAGTCGTCCCGTATCAAGCATCGTGTCGATGATCGGCATCGCTGGCGTGGTCGTGGTATTCGTCTCGGTACTTTCCATCAGCGAAGGTTTCAAGGCGGCCCATACCACAATAGGAACCGATGACACCGCCATCGTGTTGCGTAATGGCGCCACCAGCGAACTCAGCAGCGGCCTCTCGCAGGACGCAGTACGCATCATAGAGCAGGCACCCGGGATTCAGGTAAGCGCTAATACGCCTCTGGCATCGGCCGAGCTGTTTGTGATTGTCGACATCCCCAAACGCAGCACCAATACTGCTGCCAATGTACCACTCAGAGGCATCCAGCCCACCGGATTAGCGGTACGCAAAAATCTGCGCATCGTCGAGGGCCGCGTATTTACACCGGGGCTTAACGAAATCATCGTCGGGCGCGGCGCGGCCAAACAGTTTGCAGGACTGACGCTGGGATCGGAAAAAAGATGGGGCCCGAACACCTGGACAGTCGTTGGTATCTTTGAAGATGGCGGCAGTGTCACCGAGTCTGAGATCTGGTGTGATGTCAAAGTGCTTCAGGGCGCCTATAACAGAGGTAATTCTTACCAGTCGATGCGTGTCCAGCTGCAATCGGCCGACACCTTCCCGGCCTTCAAGGATAACCTGACCGCAGACCCACGATTGAATGTTAGCGTTATGCGCGAGAGCGACTTTTATGCCGAACAGTCATCAGCCCTCACCACATTGATCAATAGCATTGGAACAACAGTGGCAGTACTGATGGGCATTGGCGCGGTGTTTGGCGCCATTTTGACGATGTATACCGCCGTCTCCTCCCGCTCTCGCGAGATCGCAACCCTGCGGGCACTCGGTTTCGGTGCCACGCCAGTGGTCGTCTCCGTGCTAATAGAAGCGCTACTGCTCGGTCTTGTCGGCGGACTCATCGGCGCTGCCATCGCATATTTCGGTTTCAACGGCTACCAGGCCAATACGCTGAACTTCCAGAGCTTCACTCAGGTCACCTTCGCCTTTGCAGTCACACCAGAGCTCCTCAAACAAGGGGTTATTTATGCACTCCTGATGGCACTGATCGGCGGTTTGTTACCCAGCATCCGTGCCGCGCGTGCGCCCATCACTAATGCCCTTCGGGAGACCTGAAATAGAACCTATCGGCTGTACACAATTGTTAGATTTTTATTGGCACGAATATTCATACATACACGCCTGTCCACCTTTAGTCGCAAACTCATGCAGTGGCGACTCAAAGTTTCCTAAGTGCCTAAACCCAATTTGCTCGTAGAAACTACTAGCACCAAGCTTGTTAGTCTCTACAATAATGAAGGAAACCCCAGAGGCGATGCATTTATCCTTGAAACCTGCCCACAGCCTTTTTCCTAAACCCTTACCCTGATATTCATTACTCACGACAAACAGCACTATTTCGCTTCTACCTCTCTCAACAATATCAGTTCTATTTTTTTCGTGAGTCTTAAGTGCATTTATTAGATCATTGTTATCCGGCCTATCACTCTTAATCCGCATCAACTTCCACAGTATGCTCAACCCAAATAGCAAATTCCGTCCTGGTTTTTTCGAATATTCATTCAACCCAAAAATAAACCCTGCAACCTTCCCTTCTACTTCAACCACCATCTTGTAGTTGCTGCTCAGGACAGAGCCTTTTGTATAAATTAGTTTTGCTAAATCAGATAGTGGTTTTGGTGAGAATACTTTATCGAATCCCCATGCCTTGTTTACTAGCTCCTCACATTGCTCATAGTCACTATCTTTATACTCTCTAAATATCACTTCCATTTTTACTTCCAACTAGAAACAATCACTAAAACGGGGGAGGTTCAGGTCCGAGTTGAACAGCATTATTATAACTCATTACATCTCTGCTCATGCCAATTCCAGCCTTTCATAAGACTTTTATACTTTGTTTTAACAGTGCGAGTAAATGTTACTTCAACGCAATAATTTCCTTTTTCGAAGAAATACCATCTTTTGTAGGTTGGTTCGGCAAGAAGGGGTATTGCTACAGCCGAAACAGGTCCGAACCCGCTTACTATTAAACCACCTGCTATAACCGTATGAAGTATATAGCCACCTTTTATACCATAGGGTTTACCAAATACATCTAACACATCTTCTTTTCGTGGAAGACTAGAATCATCAGGTGGCTCCATGGACTCAACATATTCATATGAACAAAATAGGCACGTACTATAATACGCAGTTTTAAGCTTGTATTCATACCTGTCAATTTCTGGATATTTACTTACCAATTCTTCTTTAGATAATAAATAATCATCTTCATTAAGAGGCAATTGCCCGAGCTTTGCCACTGACGTGCAACCTGACAAGATTATTAAAATTAGTGAAGTAATTGTAACCCTTAATAACATCTGGACCCTGGATTATGAGTTATAACGAGGCTGTAGAAAAACCCATCCAAACGGTAAAAATCTCCACGGCCCACTCTAATTTGATTAACTTATATTTACTCAAGGACATTCTTTTATCAAGATAAATATTGGGTGTTTTTCAGGTATCCATTGAATAGTTGATTCACACGGTAGTGTGTGGCTATTTTCTCGCTTAGTGGGTTAGATTACCGTAGTTTTTAAGCTTTTCGATATTGTGTACCATGCAGTAGAGCCGCCATTGACCCTATATTTTCGCTTTGCCTCGCAGACTAAAGTGGTTCAACCTTTTGCTGCTGTCAATGCTTGCAAACACAGGTTCTACAACGGACATCCGAACTTAATTCAGGAAACCAAAATCAAGTAAACGTGATTCGATATGACGCAGTAAGCTAACTGCTCTAGTTTGAGCCTTGACACAAAACTTTCAGGGTAACCGATAATATTGATAAGCCTAATCCATGAGAAATATTTTCTACCGACGATTCCCTCTTTGCGTGATGTGGTCAGGAATTCCAGGCACCAGCACCCTTTCCATCCTGGCCATATCTCTCCTCCTGAGCTTGATAGAATTTTTTGCCGCTACAAGACACTAGCATGATGACCTGAATATAAGTATTGTGTTACCGGATACCGAAGACCCACGACATCAAATGCCGTGAATTGGTAACAATTCAATAAGGGATAAAAATAATGAAAGCTACCGGATACTTACAACCGCAGCCTATCGATCAAAAAGATGCTTTAATCGATATCGAACTGCCAGTACCGGAGGCCACTGGTCGTGATTTACTGATTAACATCCATGCGGTGTCAGTCAATCCGGTCGATACTAAAATCCGTATGTCTGCTGCGCCAGAAGAAGGCCAATATAAAGTCCTCGGTTGGGATGCCGTTGGCGAAGTAGTTGCTGTGGGTGATCAGACTGAATTGTTTAAAGTGGGTGACCCGGTATGGTATGCGGGTGATATCACCCGTGCAGGCTCCAATGCCGAATACCAACTGGTCGATGAGCGTATTGTGGGCAAAAAGCCCACATCTCTTTCTAATGCGGAAGCAGCTGCCATGCCATTAACAGCCATCACCGCATGGGAGCTACTGTTTGCACGTCTAAACTTTTCACCTCGACTACCAGGTCAATCAGATCAAAACGCTAAAGCCAGACAGCCGCGCCAGTTATTAATTATGGGGGCAGCAGGCGGTGTCGGTTCTATCCTGACACAACTGGCGGCCACGCTAACAGATGCCACCGTAATAGGGTCAGCATCGCGACCACAGAGCCAGGCGTGGGTGAAAACACTTGGCGCTGACCATGTCATTAACCATCACCAGCCATTACTACCACAACTGAAAGCACTGGGCATCGATGATGTCAGCCATGTGATCAGCTTAACGCATACTGACCAGCATTTTGATAAATTAATCGAAGTCCTCGCGCCACAGGGTAAATTAGCACTAATCGATGACCCAAAAGGAAATATCGATATTAGAAAGTTAAAACTCAAATCATTATCATTGCATTGGGAGTTAATGTTCACACGCTCAATGTTCAATACCTGGGACATGCAAAAGCAACATAACTTACTTAACACCGTTGCAGAGTTAATTGACAACGGTACTATTAAAACCACATTGGGTGAAAACTACGGCAGGATTAACGCTAGTAACCTGAAGCGTGCACACGCACACATCGAAAGCCAGAAATCCGTCGGTAAAGTGGTACTAGAAGGTTTTTAAATCACTACGACCTCTCAACTGAGGCGAGGCCTTAACATTTTAAAGTAAAGTTAGAAGCATGCCGCTTTTGGCATACTCCTTTCAAACGCAACGTTAAGTACCCACAATACTGACTAGCCAACTGACAACAACCCATGCCACGACAAGCCACAACGCCACGAAGAATACAGCGGCGATATAGCTTAACTTTACGTACTGGATTAGTGCTCAAAGGCCTCAATGAATTCCCTGATACGCGCCGCATTTACGCCTCTGTCACCACGCCCTATTCGCGATACACTACGTATATCGATACGGCTTGCACTGCCTACTGAGGTCACCACTACGACGACATCATCAACAAATCTATAAACCGGTGTTCGGGCAGTCGCTTCAAAGCGAAAACCTCCGGGGTCTTGCGCAACAATCTCCCATCCCATCGCTTTCCCAACGCGTAACACTTCAGCAAATACCGCTGGCGCAGGCTTATTGGATTGAATGGGTGCAATATCCGGATACGCTTTGTGCTGCTGTGCGGCGACTTCAGGACCACCATAAACCAGGGTGTTTTTTGCACCCGCACGGTTATCGTCCAGCACCATAAATACTGGCGGGTTGCTTGTGTCAGTTGTAATGTCGTGGATGGGTGGAAAGCTTACCGATGGCTGAACCTGCCCGTAAATCATCGGTGCCAGTAAGCCCGCACCCACCAGACATGTGATAAGCGCCTTAACTGCACCAGAACGATTACGCATTGCAAATTGATAGATCAACCCAGTCACACCTAAACCGATAACACCATAAGCGATAGGATTCATATAAGTTCGGATAAGACCAAAGCCAACGATGGGCTCCCATAAGGCAAAATGGACACCAAACATCATCAGTCCGATCGCTAACACCGCAAAGATAGCGGCCATCAACAAGACTGTTCCAACACGGGAGGAATTATGACTCATTATCTATTTTCCAGTTTAATTAGGGGTAATTTGAACATGGTTGTTCTTATATCGCAACGCCCATGGATGGGCGGAAGTGATGAATATGCCAGACATGGCCCGGGATAAAATAGCGATTCGCTCCAGGCATTTCCCTTCACTCCTTGAAAGGTATGGTTCCACCATTAAAATGGCCTATTTAAGGCCATATTACGTCCTTATTCTAGCCTTTTATTTAGACGTTACAAGTAGTTGTATTGGTCCTACCCTGGGACTAAAGAAGAATTGCACCATAACTTTCTGGATGGAGTTTTTTTAAGATTGGGTGACTTGATTATTCGGGATTTTTTTAGCCGGAACCCAGGATTTATACAATATGGATTCCGGCCTAAAGCGCTGCGGAATGAAGGAAACCCGCTTAAGTAAATGGGATTCAGGTATTCCTCTTTTCCCCTTTCCCCCTTATGAAGGCTGGCATGCTTCAACCAAATAGATTCCCATGCTAGTATGATCAAAGGCGATCGACTTTGAGGGAGGTATGATTGCATCATGGGGGAGCACCAAGGGTCTATATTTGATTCCAGAGAATTACTCCAACTGGTTATCGAAAAACTTTCCAGTCAGGCCCTGCTGTTTGGGCTTGCCGTTGTTATTTTGCTTATCACTGCCGTCAGTATCCTGGGGAGTGGCAGCACACTGATTGTGGCTGCAATCCTGTTCATTTTTTTGATCACCATCACCGCTTATCTGTTTTTTGAACAACGCCACAAAGCTCAGCAGGGCGACCCCAAAACAATGAGTGCACTTTTTGATCAACGACTCAACCAGATTCACAATGACAGCGAGAGCTTTGATCTCAAAGTGTGGATTGAACCTCAAGCGGTCAACACCTCAGCCAGGGATATAAACATTGCCCCCCGCCAGACACAGAATCAATATCGTGTCGGAGACAAAATTATTATCGCTTTCCGCGCCAGTCAAGATTGTTACTTAACGCTACTCAATATAGGCTCCAGTGGAAAACTGCTTATATTGTTTCCAAATGCCTTGCACCAGGATAATTTTATTCGCGCCAACCAGGTTTACCGAATCCCAGATGCTGACTATGGTTTCGAATATCAACTACAGGGGCCTAGCGGGATTGAAACACTCAAAGCAATCGCGACAGAAAAATCGGTTGAATTAGTCGAATCAAATTTCAGTGCCGATGGCGATTTTTTTGAAACAAAGACACCGCAGGTAGCGGCACGAGACATCACGATCATAAAATCAAAAACCGAGTCAGCAGCACCTCAAAGCTGGGCAGATGCCAGTTGTAAATTTTCAGTGGTTTAAACTAATGACATTAATACACGAGAGGTGAATTAATATGTTCTGTTCAAAATGCGGGTCAGAAAATCCAGACGATGCAAAGTTTTGCGGTAGTTGCGGAGGCTCCATCATCGCAGCGACGGCACATCCTCAGGAAGAGGTGTCGATGGCACCGCCAACTACCAGCGCATTACAGACTGATAAACCCGCTGTCTCTATGATGCTAAAAATAAGCGTCAGCATTGCCACGTTCCTCATTCCATTTATTGGACTTATCATGGGAATAATTTACCTAAAAGACAAAACTAATGAATCTAAGCGTGCGGCAGGGAAACTTTGGCTAACCATTGGCATCATCAGCGCTATTCTCAACGCACTCATCATGAGTGGGAGTTTTTAACAACGATTTATGAAAAATAATCCGTCAAATAAAGCACTCTCTTTTTACGCCCTGATCATCGGCGTTGGAAAATATAAAGATGATCGTATTCAGCCACTGAATTTCGCTAGAGCTGATGCACAGGGCCTATATGAATTATTACTGGATCCGCAACACGTAGGCTTGTCAAAAGACAATGTCAAATTGCTGATAGATGAAGAAGCGACCTTGTACAACATAAAAAACCTTATTAGCGGCTGGCTATTTCAACATGCCACTAAAGATTCAACGGTGATTATTTTTTTTGCTGGGCACGGAGGGCTTGAAAGCGACAAGGCTAATCGCGAAAACGATGGCATTGCAAAATATCTCTTACCGTGGGATGCCGACCCTGACAACCTGTTTGCTTCATCGCTGTCGAACACCGACTTCCAGGAACTACTACGAACAATCAAAGCTAGCCGTTTAGTTGGTTTTCTCGACTCCTGTTATGCAGCGGGTGTCAGCCACGAGGGTGCTCGCGACCTGCAAATTATTGGTGACCCATACAAATCACTGAGCCAGGGAAAAGGCCGACTCATCATCGCATCAGCCCAACCCAACCAGCGCTCATGGGAATCAAAAGATTTAGGACACGGCGTTTTCACCCACCACCTGTTGGAGGCAATGAAGGGGAAGGCCGACAGCAACAACGATGGTTATATTTCCGCACTCAATGTCTTTCAGTATTTACGTGACAACGTCCCCAAAAGCACCCGAAAACTATCTAATAGCGTTCAAGAGCCGATGATGTCAGGTGAATCCTCCAATGAAGTGATTGTTGCCATGAACCTCGAACGCATCAACAAAATCAAACAGGAAAAAGAACACTCTCTTAAACAACAGCAGGAAAAACTGAGAAACCAGCGCCGTTTGTTGTTTGAGATGTATGACAAGGAAGAATTATCGCTCGAACTCTACAATGAAGCATTAAAGTTAATTGAAATGCCAGCAGACATGCTCACCCCAAAAGAGACCGAACTGGTGGATTATTTAAACCTTCTTTTAGAAGACAAACTTCCCATTGCGCTTTATCTCAAAACCCGCACCGTTCTATTGAATGTTCCACAAACTGAGTCCAGCACTGCCAGAGATAGTTCAATCGAGATCAAGCCAAAAAATGATACCCATATAACCGAAGCAGGGCCCGCTACAACAGCAAAAAAAGCCACTTTAAGCTTCTGCTACCACTGTGGTTTAAAACTCATCGCGGGCAATAAATTCTGTACCAATTGCGGTCATCGCATTATCTAACACTAAACCCGCCACTCTTCTACCTTGGGTGAAGCGCCTTTTACACTCCATTCGAAGATTATAATTTACGATGGCCATCTGGTTGGGACTTTGCATCTCTTCGCTCCTCGGTGTACTTTAATATCGCCTTCTTTTCTTCATTCGAAGCAACATGCCAGCCTGTAATTTCGTCAATCGAGCGAAAGCAACCCATGCAGATATCATCATTACCCAGACAACAGTTGCGTACACAGGGTGATTCAACGATATCCATAAACCCGCCCCCCCAAATACTGACCATTGCACCCAGCATCGTGAAGTAACAAGGCCAACCTAACGCTCCAAAATAGAATGTCTCTTCTCGTTACCATTAGAATTACACCGAAAACGCCCACGATGTCTTACGCTTTAGTTTCACTTATATTGAATGCAAAATAAAAAGTTGCCCCCTGTCCTGGCAAACTTGTAAAACCAATGACCCCACCCTGACGCTCGATTATCTCTTTTTGAAAAATGATCCACGATACTCACGTATGACTAACTCACACGATGCTTTAAAATACACGACATAGTTCCTGAGGCTACTAGCAGAATCTATCTTTCTAGTTAATCACGATATCTTAAGCAGATGGCGAAGCGGAATCTAACAATTCGCGAATCTTTTTTAGTAAAAACTCCAATCTGTAAGGCTTATTTATTAAACCTTGATGCAAGCTATCATCGATCATATTCAAATGACGATCATCACTAAAACCGCTGGCCAGTTGAATTTTTACCGTGGGATATTTCTCCTGTACGGTTCTGGCCAGTTGATAACCATCCATTCCAGGCATAACGACATCAGAAAGCAGCAGATCAATGGATTCTGTTTCTAGCGCTTCCAATGCACTCTCAGAACTCCCAGCACAAATAACGTGATAACCCTGCTGACCTAATGTTTCAGCGGCCAAAGCGAGCAGAGCAGGCTCATCATCGACAACCAATATTGTTTCACTACCCCTTAAGTTAGCAATCTGACTAGCGGCCTTTTTCTGGTCTGCTGTATTAACATCGCGATAACGTGGAAGATATATCATAAACTGGGTGCCGTGCCCCCGCTCGGAATAAACATTGATCACGCCACCACTTCGTTCCACAAAGCCATACACCTGACTCAGACCCAGCCCAGTACCTTGCTCCCCTTTTGTTGAAAAGAAAGGATCAAATATTTTCTCTTTAATCGCATCATCGATACCACAACCGGTATCAGTAATACTAAGCAGAACATAATCACCCGCCTCAATTTTTACAAGAACTGCGCCAGCCTCATCAATGGATTCGTTAGAAGTGCGAATAGCCAGCTGCCCGCCTCCTTCCATGGCATGCATGGCGTTAATGCAAATATTTAGAATTGCATCTTCCATATCACTACCGTCAATCATGGATGGCCACAAATCCTCTGCCAGTTCGAATACTAGCTTGATACGTGCCGTCAGGGTTTTTTCCAGCATGTTCTGTAGATTCAGCAGCAAAGTATTAACGTTCAACACCTCAGCATCGGAGTTTTTTTGCCGAGAAGACGAAAGTAGTTTTTTGGTAAGCCTGGTACCACGCTCACCAGCGTGGAGTATTTGTTGCACATAATTTTCTAGTTTCGGCTGACCATGTAATCTGCCTTCTAATAAACTGGCATAGCCCATAACTACGCCGAGCATATTGTTGAAATCGTGCGCAATGCCACCAGTAAGTTTTCCCAACGCATCCATTTTCTGACTACGACGGAGCTGCTCCTGCTGCTGTTTTATCTTTGTCAGATTCATACAACTTCCAATAAAACGCCTATTTCCTTCTGAGTCCCTGGACAATTCTGCAACTGACAGCCGCATCGGGAAAATACTTCCATTTTTTTGCCGCCCTTCTAGTTCGCGGCCAATTGAATTTACGCGCTCCAGGCCAGTTTCTAAATAATGCTTAAGTGCGGTATCATCTTCTGCGTCAAAAGCACCTGACACTAACTGATCTATATTCTTTCCAAGAATCTCATCAAAGGTATAACCAAATAACGTTTCGGCCGATTGATTGAAAGTCTGGATAATTCCATTTTCATCAATAGTGATAACCGCATCCACCATAGAATTAAGAATTTCCCGCTGCTCCTGTTCTTTATTCAACAACATATGCTGAACTTTATATTCTGTAGTTCTATTGAGCACGATAGAGGCCGCGCCGATAGTTTTACCGGATTCATCAATAAGCGGCGTATTATGCCATTCACAGACAATAACACTGCCGTCTTTAGTAAGGTTTTCGTTAATGCTTATTTCACCCCCGGTCTGAGAGATCAGCTCTTTCCAGATTTTATTGACGCCAACAATACTGTCTTTGGTCAATATGGTATCGACAAAATCACGTCCTTTGGCTTCATCTAGTGTAAAGCCAAACATTTTTTCAGCGGCCCTGTTCCAGTTGACGACCTGAAAATCAGTATCCCACTCAATGGTCGCCAGTGGGGCCTGCTCGCGATACAGTTTAAGATGTTGCGATGAAGAGTGAAGATCCTGCTCTACTTTTTTACGTTGATGGATATCACGGCCTTCAGCCACCAGCTGCGTGATCGTACCGAATTCATCGCGCACCGAATGAATACTAAACTCTACCCACAACAAACCATCAGACGTTGCTATCTGTAGATCTCGCAGCACCAACTTACCCAATAAACTAGCCTTAATGTCTTCTTGAATAAAACCCTGCTCTTTCAAATCATGGGATAGCCAGGGGCAATCCCACAATTTCTTTCCTAGCACGTCATCTTCTTTAAGCCCAGCGATCTTAAGCGGCGTATTATTACAAAAGGTTACGCTACCATCGACTGCCAAAATAGCCACCATGGTTTGCATATCATCAAGCAACGCCTGGAGTTGTTGATGAACCGCGTTAGCCTTTTCACGCAGTCGATATTGCTCGGTAACGTCATTAAAGACCAGCACCATGCCCTGAATATCTCCATCGCCATCGCGAATTGGCGCGGCCGAGTCGGCAATCTGATACTCCGCGCCATCTTTTGCTATCAACGTCGTATGATTACTGAGATAGACAATTTCGCCGGCCGCCATCACCTTTTCAATCGGATTTTGAACCGGCTCATGAGTGTCGGCATTAATAATGGGAAAGATGGTTCTTATTGCCTCTCCTTGAGCCTCCTCCAATGTCCAGCCAGTGAGCTGTTCCGCGACAGGATTCATCCGCGTAACGAAACCCTCCGCATCCGTCGTAATAACGGCATCGCCAATAGAATTTAGTGTAGT
>Ga0316204_10006684_pt1 | contig 17508 bp, 17 predicted proteins | sample 6monrhotite_MG_2_FD_205661 | JGI IMG/M metagenome (GOLD analysis project Ga0316204, IMG submission 205661) | Microbial mat bacterial communities from mineral coupon in-situ incubated in ocean water Damariscotta River, Maine, United States -... | ecosystem: Environmental > Aquatic > Marine >... | reverse complement strand
TCTCGACTGCTAGTGAGGCCCAATAAAAAAGGCAGGCGTTTAATCAAGTTCATAGCTGACTATTTTGCATTATTCAGGTGCTGGTTCATTTTGTGCCTCAACCTCATCAACGCTATGCAGCGAAGCACCCATGCTGTTCAAGGTTGATTCAATTGCAGCAAAATCTATTGCCTTACCAGTCACTTCAATTTCCAAGGTTTCAGTACTTTTATCAACCTCAACAACAGTCAAGCGCACCAAATAGTCGTCTCCCAAGCTAGCAAGGGCCGTGGATAATTCAAAGGCATTGGGTTGATGAGGTTTAAGTACATCAAGCACAACTCTCTTGATTGAAACCATAATTTTTCCTTGTTGGTTATGCGTGTTTTGTCACACTTGAGAGTGAATTTATCTAATCAGTCGCTAATAAGTATTTAACGCCGATTAAAGCGAGGGTATTTGATGTACATCAGTTTTATTGAAGATTTATAAAATACAATGACCCAATTAAATTTGATTGCCAATAAAGCACCTAAAATGGAGTGATAAGTCCTTTATGGAGAACCTATCCATATTAATAGCAGGTCTAACCGCCATCATTTTGTTTATATTTGGACTGGAAAATTTTTCCAGAGAAATTGAGAGGATCTCCGGCGAGCACTTTCGAAAATCCCTTAGCAATGCCACTAAATGGCCTTTAGTGGGTGTGTTAATTGGCGCTCTTGTTACTGCGGTTATCCAATCAAGTTCAGCCACATCGGTAATTGCCATTAGTTTGGTCAATGCGGGCGTTTTGTCATTTAAGAATAGCGTTGGAATTATTTTTGGTAGTAACGTGGGTACCACCATCACGGCTCAATTGGTGGCTTTTAAATTAACCAGTTTTGCACCATTTTTAATTATCTTTGGTTTCTTTTTATCTGTTGTTCGTTCACGCATGGCTATTTTTGGAAAAACCATCTTTTACTTTGGTTTTGTATTTTTTAGCCTAAATTTGATTGCTTCATCACTTGAGCCTCTGCAGGCAATCGAAGCCCTGATGAAAGTATTGAGCCAACCACAAAACCCCATATATGCCATCTTACTGGGCTGTATTTTTACGGCTATGGTTCAATCAAGTTCAGTAACAACCGGACTGGCTATTGTATTTACCATGCAGGGATTATTGAGTCTAGAAAACGCAGTGCCAATCATTATGGGGGCCAATATTGGTACTACGGCAACTGCATTTATTGCGGTTTTTAATATGGATATTGCCGCTAAAAAAGCCGCCTTAAGCCATTTTTTGTTTAACGTTGGCGGCGTGCTTATTTTCACGCCGCTATTGTTTATTTTTGGCCATCGCCTTAGCACCATTGAAATGGAACCGGCCATCGCATTAGCCAACATCCATCTGGTGTTTAACCTTGCTACTAGTTTGATTTTCACGCTATTCATTAACCCTTTCACACGTTTTATTGACGTCATTCTTGGCGAAGGAAAAATGGATTTCACCCGTCTTGAACTGCCGGTGTTTGACGAAAACGATGACTTTGAACAGGTAAAACCTAAACTCGACAAAGGCACCGCCGACTTATTTTTCTTCCTTCAAGAAAATTACAATACTGTCACCTTAAGCGTTGAGACAAACTACCACGGGGTGTTTGATGCGGCTGAAAAGCGCATCGATTACATTAATTTCATCAAAAATGAATACATGAACTACTTTGCAAAAGTGGTCTCGCTAATCAGGGAGAAAAACGACTCAAGGCATTTGATCAAGTTGATCAATCAATTTGACTACTTATTTCAGATACACGATTCGATAACCGATCTGTTTGATTCAAAACGGGTGATGAACGCCCAATATATAGAATTAAAAAGTGATGTATTGATTTTGGTGCGGGAGTTATCCAGCCAAACGTTGGGATTTTTCGATGAAATTAATGCAGCCATCATCAATGATGAACCCATTGATATTAAAGCCCAGGCAAAAGAGCTACAACATTACATTGATTCAGCCAATCGTGATTTACTCACTTTACTGGTTGACCCAACAAGAGTTGATGCTGGGGCGCTTACCAATTTCATTACCTACTCCCAGCGCTTGAAAGACAAACTCACTAATTTTGCTAATCTTAAGTTACTTGCAGCGAAGAAAGTCGCTGTGAAAGAGCCCCCTAAAGATATAAAGCCCAGTGAGCCGCAAAAAATTCAACCGGCACGTAAGTAAAATATTCGCTTACTTTTTTGAGTTAGATCAATAGCAGCTTTCAACAATACCCTCATTCTAACTTGGCTACATTTCCTAGTGTGTTTTTCCTCATGAGTCAGGGCAAACACTCTGGGCTTCAAAACGGGATAGAATTTTGTCTGAAAAACAAAACAACAAAACTAATCACCTGCATCCGTTATGGTCAGTACATCAAGGTAATGGACCATTGTTTGCTACCGCATTACATGCTGGGCACGAAATTCGTGACGAGATGGCGCGCATTCTTGCTATTGAGGAAACGACACGACTCAGGGAGGAAGATCCTTACACAGATGCATTAACTAAAGTGGTGGAGAATCGGATTATTCCCCTACATTCTCGCTTCGAAGTGGATCTTAATCGACCAAGGGACGAGGCCGTGTACCTTGAACCAGAAGACGCCTGGGGATTAAAGGTATGGCAACAAAAACCAAATAAACAAATGGTTGCCCGCTCACTGCAGGAATTCGACCAGTTTTACGCCCAAACCAAGCTCTTACTACAGCGCCTCGAACTAGAGTACGGACGCTTCGTGGTATTTGACCTGCATAGTTACAATTACAGGCGTGGTGGCCCAGATTCACTGCCGGATGATCCACAACAAAACCCAGATATAAACGTTGGCACTGGCACCATGGACAGGCAAAAGTGGGCACCCGTCATCGACCGCTTTATCCACGATCTTAGATTATTTGATTATGCTGGCAGGCACCTTGATGTGCGCGAAAACGTCAAGTTTAAAGGTCGCCAGTTTGCCACTTGGGTACATGGCCATTTTCCAGATTCTGGCTGTGTGTTATCGATTGAACTTAAAAAAATATTCATGGACGAGTGGACCGGTGAATTGGACCAGAAAAAATTGCAGACGCTATTTTGTGCCTTGAAATCGACTTTGCCTGGCATTGCACAGGAGTTACAGCGACTATGAAAGACAATAAAGCGCTGTTTGACACCGAATTTACCCTTCAAATAATTCGAGAACTAAATGATAGTCATCCCGTAAGGCGAAAATTTGCAGGCTGGGGCAGATTACACATAGACAGGCGCCTACCCTTTTTATGTATCTATCGTCGTCCTTCTGGACACAGAGATAAAGGAACCGAACAGCTGTTATTGGGCCAGGCTTCCTACATTCTTATCCGTGAAGAAGACGCAAATTGTGCTGAGTTTGAAGCATTACTTAAAAGTTTGGCCGATAGCCTAACTGCTACCTTCGGTGCTTTTTTGTTATTTGAAATAAGCTCGGCGGCTGAAGCTGAGCCTGAATTTCATCTATCTGCACAACTAAATATCAACACTAGTAAATACGCAGCACCTCAACTAGTGCTGGAAGAGCTGGAAAATGGACTATTGGATATAGTAGTTGAAACAACAGCCTTTGAGGTAAACCTCGATTACAAGGATCAACACCACCTCCCAAGAATGCCTGCATTATTCAGCGCTGAGAACCTTGCGGCTCCCAATCATTACTGGATAAGCTTAAATGTAAGCCCTTTTTATAGACAAAATGGTCAGGTATTACCCTATGAGATGAAGCAGTTTCATGCGGGTTTAACCCATGCATTACGACGCACGTTTTATACCTTTATTCACGAATATACTAGCCAAAGACCAAAACATTTCCATGAATTAGGTCGACACTCTATTTCTCAAGATGTGCTTGATACCGATCGCCAATTGGCGGAGATTAAAGATCAGTTCGACATACTTTTCCACGTTACCCCCGTTAACGTTGATGAGGCATGGCAAGGGTTTCAAAATAGTGGGTTTAGAAAAACACCACGCTTTAATTATCGTCCCAGACCGGTAGATCCGAGTTTGCTAAAACGGCAACTGTACGCCATTGAGCTGGAGAGAATTGAAGATCCGACCTTAGCGCATATTTTTCAATCTCAGCGCAATGAAGTCAGCCAACTACTTGGCATGATCGATGATCGAAATAGAACAAATTTTATGTTCGGAAGTTTACAGGTATACGGTGGTGTCGAGCCTTGGTTATTATCACTTGCCAAGGAAATATTGCATGAAATACCGCCCACATCAACCTCTAAACCCACCAACAACAAGGCGGTATTTTTATCGGCCCAAGAGTTTGCTGGGCGCGCAGAAGCATTGCTTGGGGCATATCGCCAGCAATACCCAGAATTTGTCGGTAAAGTGGAGATCCGCAAAGACATTCCAGGGATTTTAGTGTCCTCAGGAAACTTAATGGTAGGCCATTACAGTCAATTTGCCGAAGACCGAGCTGACGCCACTTTAGCCCATGAAATCGGGACCCACATGCTTACCTATGTCAATGGCAAAGCGCAGCCATTTCAGCAGTTTCATTCTGGTATGGCAGAGTATGAATCACTGCAAGAGGGCTTGGCTGTGCTGGCTGAATATCTGGTTGGAAAATTGCAACCATCCAGACTAAGAACCCTAGCCGCCAGGGTGATTGCGGTTGATGCGCTTATTCAAGGCGCGGACTTCCTAGAAGTATTCAAACTGCTGCACTATGACTTGGATTTTGCACCCGATTTAGCTTACCAAATAAGCATGCGAGTATTTCGTGGTGGCGGATTTACTAAAGATGCAGTTTATCTAAAAGGTTTGTCCAAATTATTAGCTTACCTAGCCAAAGGGGGGGAATTGGATATCCTATATCTTGGCAAAATTGCGCTCAAACACATCCCCTTTGTAGACGAATTACGCTGGCGAAAGGTGATAAAGCAAGGATTAGCCATACCCCATTACCTGCAAACAACTCAGAGCAAAGAGTTATTAAAACAGGCACGTCAATGCCACTCAGTTATCGATTTGATTAAGGCTAAATAAACATGAAACTTGGAATTTTAGTTAACAACGTTATGACCGAAAAAGCCAACTATACCACCACCCTCATTGCTCAAGCTGCGACCAATATGGGGCATGACGTTTGGTACATAGGTGTAGAACAACTGTCATATAGCTGTGACGACTCCGTATATGGCTTAGCCACTAAGGTCGTTAAAACTAAATACCATTCTTTAAATACTTATATCAGTGCACTTCAGCGCACAAAGAGCGCTTAACTTTGGATAAATTGGACATACTCTGGTTGCGAAACGATCCGGCAGAGGACGTCAACAGCCGATCATGGGCGAGACTGGCTGGGATTAACTTTGCTCGATTGGCCATGCGCCATGGTGTACTAGTGTTAAATGATCCTCAAGGATTAAGTAAGGCTGTAAATAAAATGTATTTACAGTACTTCCCTGAAGAAATTAGACCAAAAGCCATTATTAGCCGCGATCCTGATGAGATTAAACATTTTATTCGCCAACAGGGAGGTTATGCCGTACTAAAACCACTGACCGGCTCAGGAGGGCACAATGTTTTTCTTATTCAGCCTAATGAAAAATCCAATATCAATCAAATTATCGAAGCCGTTTTACAGGACGGCTACATCATCGCTCAGGAATATTTAAAAGCTGCAGTTGCAGGTGATACCCGTTTATTTCTTATGAACGGAAAACCGCTGGCGTACAAAAACAAAATCGCGGCTATCAGTCGTGTACATGGTGGCAACGAGGATATGCGCAGTAATATTTCTGCAGGTGCACACAGTCAAAAAGCGCTGGTTACACCAGAGATGTTGCAACTGGCTGAAATAATTCGCCCCAAACTGGTTAAAGACGGTATGTTTTTAGTTGGCTTAGATATAGTCGGTAATAAACTGATGGAAATCAATGTATTTAGTCCAGGGGGATTAGTGGGTTGCGAGCAGTTTGAAAAGGTCAAATTTAGTCAAGAAATTGTCCGATCTTTGGAGCGCAAAGTGACAGATATCCAATATTATAATCGACAGTTCGACAATCCAGAAATGGCCATGTTGTAAAGGTACTGATTCGCTGGCACACCAATTCACCCTTTAGGAGGTACTTTAGCGCCGAAGCAAAGGTTTGAACCAGCCATTTATGCTCGGATAATTATGGAACAACTTTACTTGACCCGGATCAATATCAACGCCTGCATAACTGCTTAAATAATGTCCACTTGCTGTTGTCATCACATATGCAGTCTAGATGTGTAAACAAGTAATAACTGAATCCCAAATTACGCATTCATGAGGATAAATACCATGTCAAATATATCTGTTTCAAACCAATCAACCAATGGCAAAAATAAGGGTGTCGCACCCTTAGGCACGCACTTTCCTTATATCGATGATTTTTTCGATAAATTCACCAGCAACTGGCCGTTTATACGCCCGACTTTTGGCAATATGGAGTCAACCGAACTGAGCCTTAACCCCAAAGTTGATATTGTTGAAGATGACAATTCCTACAAGTTATCGGCCGAGCTACCTGGCTTGGAGCTGGAGAATATTAATCTTGATTTATCAGACGGAGTATTAACCTTAAGCGGCGAGAAAAAAACCGAGAAGGAAGAAAATAAGAAAGGTAATTACCATATGATGGAACGCAGCTACGGTTATTTTAAACGCAGTTTTTCACTCCCTCCTAGCATTGAAGAAGATAAAATCAAGGCTGATTTTAAGAAAGGTGTGTTAAATATTAGCATGCCAAAATCGGAAAAGGCCCAGCAGCAGCAACGCAAGATTTCAATTAACGAGTGAATTATTGCCTATCTATGGCCAAGTAGTTTGATAACCCTACATTTTGGTATATGCGTCATACGTTGGCGCATATACTCATTCCAATAAGCCGACGTTTCTTCGACATCACCACTCAATGCAACGGTTGCACTATAGCGCCAAAAAGCCCCTTATCATCGGCATAAAACCCGCCTTTAGATGCACATTGTTATGATCGGCCTGGTCATAAACCATGCTGATAGGCTGAGTATGTTTTAACGCCTCCAGCAAACGCTGACTATGACTAATAGGGATAATATCGTCGTCACGGGCCATTACTATTAATGTCTTAGCGCTGATTTTACTCGCCCAGCTTACACTATCGAACTTGTCTTTAATTAAGCTCCGAGGGAAGAATGGATAATGCTTTGCTGCTACATTTGCGATACTGTCATAAGGCGAAATTAACACCAAATGCGACACTGCATATTCGCCGTTGCCACCAAAATAAATCACTGCAGGTTCACCTTGGCTGCCCTGTGTTACCACTTTTATCATAAGCCCGCCGGACTCAATATCGATCACTTCATAACGAGTATGCTCAGGCGCCGCCCAGGGAAAGTACATCATTTGTCGTTGCAAAAGGTACATGCTTAGGACCACCATCAGATACAGTAATGTCAGCAATATCAGCACATTTTTTAGCATTCGCTGAGCCATATTTGTTAAAAGTAAACGCTTTCACAAATAAACCCTTAACTACCTGCTTCTTCTTGCTCGGGCGCATACATGGCAAATACTTCTGCTTCTGTCATGTCTTTGGTTTTATTTGCGAAGCGATAATAAGCGGGTTTCTTATCAATAAATACCTGATGATCAAAGCTAAAATTATTAGCATCGTCGAATAACCCAACTGGGATCATGTGTTGCTTAGTGTCTTTTAAGCGGTAAAAAAGATGGCTACCACATTGCTTACAAAAACCCCGTTCGGCCCATTCAGATGAGTCAAATACGCTAATACTCTGCTCCCCCTCAAAACTGACCTCTGTACCGCAATCCACCTCCATAAAAGGTCCACCACCCCATTTTCTGCACATATGGCAATGACAAGCTGTGACATGCCTACTCACATGGTTTGCCTTGATGCGCACTTCACCACAAAGGCAGCTTGCGTGTTTTACAATTTCTTGTGACATACTATTCTCCAATAACCTATTTAGTTTTATGACCGTATCTAATACCCATGATCAAACCAGAAACACATCCCATCTATCTGTTTAGATTTTCTAGCTATCTATGGGCCTTGCGATCCCGCGCTGCGAAATATCTCTTCAGACGTCCTTATCAACTCGTATATTTGAGTTTGTAATTTTTCTGGCGGTGTATCTTCGGGGTCGTTCAAATAAACTTCGTAGGCTAGGCCTGCTGCTTCATAACCATTGTCTTTCATCCATTCAACTAAGGCTCGATAATAGGGCTGTACCTCACTATGGGGGCCAATATGTAAGCAGGTTACCGCTTTGCCTGCAGGGGTTTCACTGGCTTGGATACTATCCCTGCCGCTAAAACGTTGTTGAATAGGAATACCAAATTCCACATCGAGATTTCGTAAATCCAAATTATAATATTTGGCATAACGACGTCCTGCTATTGGCTGCTTGAACTCTTGTAAATACTGCATTATTTCACCAAAACCATTGGCAAAAATCTCTGGTAAATATTGCGCGGTCGTTACTGCCCTAATCGATAATGAAGGCTGAGGAACGAGTTCAACGAGTGCACATTTAATTGACATTTTTGTTCCCCTCTACTCTTAAAATTTAACTTACTGACCAGCGCGACTGACGTTAAGGGCTCCATGCTTACCATCATAACCTTGCCTGATCTGCGACAACTTGTTGTTGGTCTGGTTTCGAACCAAATGTTTAAACAACCAAACTTTAAGCATAGTTAAATTAGCAGTATGTTTCTGATAAAAATCATCGGGGCAATCGAAAACGCCATAGTCGTAATTTATGCTCTTTATTCGCCTATCAGGCTGTGTACCTTGGCTAGCAATAGAGCTGTCGAAATATGTACCTTCAACATTGTCGATACCTTCTTGTATGCACTTCAAATAAATATGATCGAATATATAACCTTCCAATCTGACCCAGTTAAGTTCGAAGTAAATTTCGACCCAACTGTCAACAACATTGCGGGGAATAAAATAATAAGCGATTTTAGAAATAACGCTTTTACGCAGTTTTTTATCAATTGTCACTGCATGAAAACGACATGGAATATCACATACCCTTAGCAGCGCCATCAATAAAATGCTTTTACTATTGCCGCAGCCATAACCGTCAAGCAAGACACGGGACGCAGGTACGTCACAGACTTTGTTATATCCAAAAACAATTTCGTTTTTTACATAGTCAAAGATCTCACGGATCTGTTGCTGCTTAGGTAGGTTCAGCCACCCTCGCCTTTCAACTAAATCGATCAACCTAGAATGAGTTAAATTGAGTAAAGTAGTTTTCTTGAGATAATCATCCATAGGATGGGTGTTTTTAAGGTAATCGTATCGATTTGGACATGTTGCCGTTACCGGCCAGTACGTATACTTCATAAGTTTAATTCCATCTAATCTCAACTTTAGCTAAATATGAGACATTCAGCCAGTGGCTAGTCATACAAGTTATTTGTATTACATTTCCTGTGTAGGAAAAAGCTTAGCAAGCATCTACATTATGCTTACTCAACTTTGCGTTCTATTGATCTCGATCAAGTTTGAACACAACCAATCAATGGGTGTGACCTTTGGCCATCACTTTTGTAAACATGGCACTTTGCAGGTAATGATTGAGCCACTGCCTAACTTTTGCATAAGGTGACTGTTGATACCATTGGCGTTCTACCTTGGCAAATTGGCGAATAAAAGGTAACAGTGCGATATCAACTAAACTTTCTTGGGATGACATAATAAAAGGTTGTTGAACTAAACGATTTTCTAACACTTGAATGTAAACCTCACAAGCTTGTCTACATTCAGTGATGTTTGTTTCACGGTATCGTTTGGCACATTTATAAGCGTTTAAACAGGTTTTAAATTCATTATCAAATTGTGCAATTAACTGCAGCATCTTTGGCAATGCCCTGGGGTCATGTTTATACAATAAATCGTCCGGATCATTTTTTGCTAAAGCCCACAACATAACGTCTAAACTCTCGTCAATCACAGTTGATGGCGTTAGCTCGTTCCCTAACACTAAAACAGGTACAGTGCCTTTGGCGGAAGCCATTATCATTTCTGCAGGTTTATTGCTTAATACCACTTCACGCACAGCAACCTGCTGCAGAGCTTTGAAAATCGCTATTCTTGCGCGCATCGCATAGGGGCAATTTCGTAATGAGTACAGTATGGGGAGTGACATATTTGGTATCTATCGCTGTTTATTCAGTTTACTAACCCGTTAAATCGGTGACTTTGCAGTGTTTAGCTAGAATAATCTAATGTAGCGATATTCATTGGCAAAATATACGGGTAACATCCGCGTTTTAAAATTAAACGACCCTATATTACCTAGATGAAGCATAAAATTGAATTGTTAGCCCCAGGCGGTGATGTTGACGCCATTAAAGCGGCCATTATTGCCGGTGCCGATGCCGTGTATTGCGGTTTAGATACCTTTAATGCGCGTAACCGTGCGTCTAATATTTCTTTTGATGAGCTTGTAGGGGTGATTCGGCTTGCCCACCAGTATCAATGCCAAATTTTCCTGACCTTAAACGTAGTGATTTTAGAAAGAGAATTTACCACCTTGGTTAAGTTATTAAGTAAGTTGGTGAATACCACACTTGATGGGGTGATTGTACAAGATATTGGCATGTTTAATCTGATCAAGAAACATTTCCCCAGCCTAGATATTCATGCGTCAACACAGCTAACCACTCATAATGCGGGTCAAATCGGTTTTCTTAAAAAACTTGGCGCTTCAAGAGTTAATTTCTCCAGAGAATTAAACTTGCGAGAAATAACCGCACTCAACGCTGTATGCCTTGAACATGATGTTTTATCAGAAGTGTTTGTGCATGGATCACTCTGTGTGGCCTTCTCTGGTTTGTGTTATTCAACCTCAGCCAGTGTAGGTAATTCAGGTAATCGCGGACGCTGCAGCCAAGCCTGCCGAGAAGAATATGAAACCACAGCAACAGGGCATAATTTCCCACTGAATATAAAAGATAACTCAGCATTTTTTGATTTGCCAGCATTGATAGAGGCAGGTGTTCACTCCTTTAAAATTGAGGGGCGCATTAAAGGAGCAAGTTATGTACATACTGTGGTGGATAGTTTTCGTAAACAAATAGATGGTTTTGTTAAAACAGGTCAGCTGCTTGAAGACGGCGAGCGCCTTTACAAAGTATTTAATCGGGATTTTTCAAATGCCTTTTTACGGGGTGATTTAAATCAATCGATGTTTATTGATAATCCACGTGATAACACAAAAAATCATGCCCTAGCTAAAAGCAATGGAGCTAAAGACAGTAATCTAATTTCAGTGGTACAAATACAAGAAGTTGAACAATCACTCTACCAAGAAAAGAATGAAATCAATGATCTTGTTAAAGATAAAATTCAGTATCTGAGTATTGATAAATTACCTTTAACCCTATGTTTTTCCGGCGAAGTAGGTAGTCCGTTGAGTCTAACTGTCAGTACAGAAATAGTCTCTAAAGAGCAGACGACAACAGTCAATATGTCACCAATAGCAGCAAAGCATTTTATTCTTCAATCCACTAGTATTCTCACCAAGAGTGAACACAATGGGATTGATAAAGTCACCCTTGAAAAACGATTCAGAAGTTTGGGCAATGCTGAATACCTGCTTAAAGAAATCGATTTACAGCATTTATCAGCCGAGCTTAGTGTGCCCTTCAGCGAATTGACCTCATTAAAAAACCAAGCAGCCCGTTTATTGAATGATTCAAAGGCTTTATTATCTGCGGTGACATTGCCTGCACTCATCAGCCATGCCAAAGGCGCTGATGGCCAAACCGATACTCAGGCCAGACTGTGCATATTAATTAGTGACGAGGCAGACATACATTTAGCAGACGCCACCACTGCCGATATTTATTTTAAGTTACCCGACGCCTATAAACGTGATTGCACTAAATATATTGATTTTTTAAGTCAAAACCCGCGTTTGATCCCATGGTTTCCAGCGGTGTTAATAGGCAAAGATTATGACGTGGCGATCAATATATTAGAACAAGTCGCGCCGCCATTAATTGTCACTAACAATACTGGTATCGCATACAGAGCCAATCAATTAGGGATAAAATGGATAGCGGGACCTTTTTTGAATACCACTAATTCTTACGCCTTAATGGCTATGCAAGAAGAGTTTGATTGCAGTGGCGCGTTTATTTCTAACGAGCTTAATCAGCAACAAATGAAAAACATTGCCCGCCCTGACAATTTTAAATTATTTTACAGTATCTATCACCCCATCTTGTTGATGACCAGCAGGCAGTGTTTCTTCCAACAAAGTGTGGGCTGTGAAAAACCAAGAATAGACAATGGCTGTATGTTGTCATGTGATAAATCAACCAGCATTACTAACCTCAAAGGTGTGTCTTTTGCGATTGATAAACAAAAAGCAGGTTATCCTAGTATCTACAATAATGACCAGTTTCTAAATATGCAGGTCATCAATGATCTGGCCGATTTATTTGACGGTTTTTTGATAGATTTAACCAATATTGGTGCCGGTGATAAACACTCACCTGATAAAGTTGAATTAATTAGCCAATTTGAACAATTGTTGGCGGGTGAGCGACAGGTGGAACAAAGCTTAAACAGCATGGTAACTGAATCAACTGTCAGTCAGTACCATACCGGTTTATAGTTAACCTAATCAATAATTGAAAACTCGCCATAGCTGCGAGTTTTCAATTTTGTCTATTAATCTAGGGTTATATAGACATTAGATCTTTTATGGATCTAATTCGCACTTATACCAAAAACTAAATCGGTGAACAGCACGTACTTAAAAAGTGTTAACATTTATCTAGGACTAGGGCTTAGTCCGTATTAATGAGTTATCTTCATATTTATGCAGCTTATATTTTTTGACTTAGATGGCACTCTGTTAAACGATGCCTCTGAAATATCGCCTTTTACCAAAGAAACACTGTTGCTGTTGAATGACAAAAACATTGCCTACACCTTGGCTACGGGGCGCACTATGTTATCGGCCCAGCGTATTGTTGAGGGACACGATTTTAGCTTACCGCAAATTTTCAATAATGGTGTCACAATATGGGATCCTAAAACTCAACAACTCACGCTGGAAAATTTACTTAACAACGCAGAGCTTGCAAACATTATTGAATTGGCGTTTGCACAAGGGATCACGCCTTTTGTTAATGTTATCGATCAGCATCAACATTATATTTATCATGCTGCTACTCGTCACTATGTAGAAAAAGAGCTTATCGATAAGTTTTTTTCTAGCAGCAAAGCCATAGTGTTACCTATTGACGCTTTACCTATTAATAGCCAAGTAACTAACATCAGTATGATTGCTACTGAGCATGTGATTAAAAATATGTGGTTAGCATTTAATACCCATGCCAATCTTATTGCCTACGCAGGGCCAGCATTACAGGGTGATAATTTTTGGTGGTTAGATGTACATCATCGTAGCGCGAATAAGGGCGTTGCAGTGACCAATCTAAAAAAACAATTGGGTGCCAGCAAGGTTATTTGTTTTGGCGATGGTGATAACGATTTAAGTATGTTTGCCCTTGCTGATGAAAGTTATGCTCCAGAAAACGCAAAAGTTGAAATTAAAGAATCAGCTACTTCCGTAATTGGACATAATCATAAAGATGGCATAGCACACTTTTTGCGTGAACGTTTTTCGCTTTAGTGAACCCGATCCATGATAATTTTTTATTGATATATTTATAAAAAACAATGAGTAAGGTAATTAAAGTGGATTGGGTATTGCGCAAGAATTGTGATATTAATAGTGCTTGCTGGCTTTCTTCGCTAATGCATCGCGAACCATTGTCATAAAAGGAAATTGCTGGAGTGACCATGAAAACAAAGCAAGTAAACGTACTCATTATTGGTGCTGGCATCTCTGGTATAGGAGCGGCCTACCATCTTCAGAAACATTGCCCAAATAAGTCATACACAGTTATTGAAGCTCGCGGATCATTAGGCGGTACTTGGGATCTGTTTCGCTATCCGGGCATTCGTTCCGATTCAGACATGTTTACATTCGGTTTTAACTTCAAACCCTGGCGCTCACCAAAAGCCATTTCACCCGGCGCAGATATCAGGACTTATATTGCTGAAGCCGCCAGTGAAAATGCTATAAATAAACACATTCTATTTGAACATAAAGTCATCTCAGCCAACTGGGATAGCACAAGTGCCAAGTGGCATACAGAAGTGCAAAACCTGCAGACGGGGAAATGCTGCCAGTATATTAGTGGTTTCTTTTTTTCCGGTGCCGGTTATTACAACTACAATGAAGGTTACACCCCAGATTTTAAAGGTGTTGATAATTTTGAAGGTGATATTATCCACCCACAACATTGGCCACAAAATTTTGATTACGCGGGCAAAAACATTATTGTAATTGGAAGCGGAGCCACGGCTGTTACCCTAGTACCAGCTTTGGCAGCAACGGCCAAGCATGTCACTATGCTGCAGCGCTCACCTAGCTATATTGCTTCTAGACCTGAACAGGATGTCTTTGCTAATGTCATGCGCCGTTATCTCCCACCTAATCTGGCCTACAGTCTCATCCGTTGGATAAAAATTCTACAGGGTATGTTTATGTATAGCCTGTCTAGGCGGCGTCCCGAGAAAGTCAAAAAGGTAATACGACAAGGCGTAATTGATGAGCTTGGAGAAGATTACCCTGTTGATGTACACTTTAAACCTAATTATCAACCTTGGGACCAACGGGCATGTTTAGTGCCTGACGGTGACTTGTTTAATGCCATAAAAAACGGTTTCGCCAGCGTTGTAACCGCACACATAGACAAATTTACCAAAACTGGGCTTACATTAAAGTCAGGCAAAGTACTTAGCGCTGATATTATTGTGACAGCGACAGGACTAAAATTAGACATACTCGGTTCTTATCAGCTAAGCATTGACCACAAACCTTTTAAAGTTGCCGATAGTTATTGTTACAAAGGCATGATGCTAAGTGGCTTGCCCAACTTCGCATTTTCAATGGGTTATACTAATGCGTCTTGGACCCTTAAATCAGATTTGGTGGGCCAATATGTATGCCGCTTGATCAATCACATGGACAAACACCAACATCAATACTGTCAACCAGTATTGCCGGTTAGTGGCATTGAAGCAGTACCTTTTATTGAATTCACTTCTGGGTACATTGCTCGCGCATTAGATAAAATGCCAAAACAAGGCCGCGAAAAGCCCTGGAGGCTAAACCAAAACTATATACTCGATCGGATTAGTCTGAGCTATTCTTCAGTGGTTGATAACATTATTATTTTTTCTTCCAATAAACCTAAATAAGACAACAGTCTGTTAAATTTTAAATCACTTCAGATAAGTAGCGTGTATTGATAAAGACTATTGGTTTAATTATGTGTAGTCGCTAGGATCTATACCCATGAGCCAACCACAAGCTAATGCTTTAGCCAAACGCACACTTCTACTAGCGGCGGGCGCAATGGGTTTTGCGCAGACTGTATTATTCGCGATATTAGCCCCACTCGGACGGGAAGTCGGCTTAGTTGAAGTACAAATTGGCGCCATTATCTCTTCTTCATCCTTAACGCTGTTTCTGGTTAGTCCCCTATGGGGCCGTGCTAGTGACTTCTGGGGCAGAAGAAAGATCCTGTTAATTGGTCTATTTGGTTATTCTGCTGGAACTGTGTTGTTTGCCAGTGTGTTTCAGGCAGCGCTGTTAGGGTATCTTATTCCGGTAACCGCCCTAATACTGTTAATTGTTACTCGTGTTGCCAACGCGACGGTAATGGCAGCTGTGGCCCCATCAGCAAACGCCTACATGGCTGATATTACGACCATAACTGATCGCATAAAGGGTATGGGCGCAATTGGGGCCGCTGGTAATATCGGTTCCATACTGGGGCCAGCTATTGGTGGTTTGCTCGCCAGTATCAGCTTGCTTACGCCGCTGTATTTCTCAGTCTTTTTAACTCTGGCAGCCGCTGTATTGACACTGTATGCCTTGCCGGAACTTCCTAAGCCTAGTGTCGTAAGAAAGCCACAGAAACTTAAATACACTGATCCAAGGATTTTTCCTCTGGTGATAGCCGGGGTATTCTTGTTTATGGGTTTTGCCATAGTGCAACAAACCATCGCGTTTCGCTTTCAAGACGTATTGGGCCTTGATGGCACGCAAACGGCTAAAGTTGTTGGTCTTAGCCTGATGTTTTCCGCTGCTGCAGCGCTATTTGTGCAGTTGTTGGTTATACCCCGATTGCATGTAAGGCCTTTTGTACTGCTTAGAATATCTATGCCTATTATGATGGTAGCCTTCGCCATCATGGCCTTAAGCCACACTCAGGAACTGTATATAGTGTCTATGTGTATTCTAGGGCTAGGAATGGGACTGGCTGGGCCAGGATTTATGGCCGGTGTCTCTGTCGCTGTTTCACCCGAAGAGCAAGGTGCGGTGGCTGGAGTGGCTGGTGCATGTGGGCCCTTGGGTTTTACCGTTGGCCCGTTACTGGGAACCTATTTATATTCAATAGACGGAGCCCTACCTTATTGGTTTGCATTCGTTTGTTACTTCTTATTGTTTTTCTTTACACTTAAATTTAGTGACAAAAAATAATTCCCTGCTTATTTATATTCAGGCACTCGCTCAGGATATGGTCCTTGGTAGAGTGGTTGGGTCATGGCAATCTGCCACCAGGATGACATTAACCCACGCATTGTAGTCTCGGAGATATTCTTAGGTTGCAATACATCAGTTAGGGATTGATATAATTCTTCTGGCATTTCGCCAACCAAATCCTTAGTTTTACTAATGAATCGAGTGGGCTCGAAAAAATACATCTTAAACTTATTGATTGATTTCATATTTGTCGCTAGCGAAACGCTGCCACCTTGTAACATTTTGTTAAGTTGAATGCATAACGTTGGCAACGGAAAAGGAGAGCCCATATGGTAACTCACTGAGACCGCGGGTTCCTCGCCAATGGAAATGACCTCGTGCATTGCGCCTGAAGGGATAAACAAAACTTGCCTTGGTTTTAAATCAAAATCCATAGGCTCTGATGCCATTCGCCCTTCAAAGTCACTATGGTTAAAAACGATTGTTTCACGTTGTTTTTTTGGAACTGGCTCAGAAGGATGCGCTATTTCACCAGAAAAATTGAAAACTCTAGGCATTATTGTTTGAAGACAGTCACTGAGCTCAGTCATAGAGTAAATGTACCGGATAAAGCCATTAAATTGATATTGAAGCTATAACTTTATTATTATCGATTGTTGGTCTTCCTTAGCCATATTATTTACTACTAAGTTAAATGAATTATCTATCATTCGCTGTAATTCCCCTTGGGGGACTGATCCATCAAGCTTCACGGTATTCCAATGGACTTTACTCATATGGTACCCAGGGATAACGGATGGAAAAATATCTCGAAGCATAATGGCTTCTTGAGGGTCAGATTTTAGGTTCAACCAGTAAATATCTTCGCTTTCATTTACATCCTTGCCCAA
>Ga0316204_10006683_pt1 | contig 17509 bp, 11 predicted proteins | sample 6monrhotite_MG_2_FD_205661 | JGI IMG/M metagenome (GOLD analysis project Ga0316204, IMG submission 205661) | Microbial mat bacterial communities from mineral coupon in-situ incubated in ocean water Damariscotta River, Maine, United States -... | ecosystem: Environmental > Aquatic > Marine >... | reverse complement strand
TGGTAGTTTAACTAAATCTCCATAAACTTGAAAACATAGAAGATCTAAGTCTGAACTTCTTTCTTTTATTAATTTAACTTCTCTCTTCGGAACTCCGGCAAGTGTTGTAGTTGTTAAATGATTTGGATCTATTTTGTGAATCATCTTAGAAATATCATTTACGGCATCCCAAACTTTTGGGTTTGTATAGCGCAAGTTTAGTTCATTTCCAATTGCCCAAATTAATAATGCAGGATGATCCTTTAGAGCTAAAACTTCTTGCTTAATTCTTTCTAATTGCTTTGCAACTGCAACTTCATCATCATAATCAAAACCATGCCTTTCTCTAGCTACTTCGATTCCCATTGTTACCATTAACCCATTTTCATAGGCTTCGTCTAATACTTCTAACCCACTATTTTGACCATTTTCAGTTCTCCAAGTTCTAAAAGAATTTCCGTAATGGTTTGCAACAGTCGAAATATTTCCAAATTCAAGACCAGCTCCTTTAATGTAGAATGGCTCTTTATCAACTAATAATTCAAATTTACCATTAGAATTCACCAATTCTACTTTTGCAGGCTTCTTTTCTAATGTGGTTATCTCCATATTTTTCTGTTCACCTTTACAGCTGAATATTAAAGAAATAAAAATTAATATTTTTCCTGTAATTTTAATCATTTAATTTCTTTTATTATTATATCGTTTTTTAGTTTTTTACTAAATCAAATTCTATTTGCTCTAAGGATTTTCCCTTTGTCTCAGGAAGAATTTTTAATAAAATTAAAAATCCTACTACTGCAATTACCCCAAATATTAAGAAAGTTAAAGCATTTCCAAGCGTAGATAATTCCCAAGGAAAAATTTGTTGAATAAGCCAACTAACAAAAGAGTTAATAAATCCGATCACACCAATTGCTAAACCTCTATATTTGTTTGGATATAACTCTGAAAGTAACACCCACATAACTGGTCCTAATGAAAAAGCAAAACAAGCTATAAAACCTAAAATACCAACTAAAACTAATACAGGATTCATATCAGTAGCAGCTTCTAAAATTGCACCTTCATTTTTTGCATAAACCTGATTGCCTAGAGCTGATTTCATATCTCTCTTAAATTCTAAATCACTTTCATATAATTTATTTTCATATGCTTTTAATTTATTTCCGTCAAAATTTTCAAAAGCTACTATTTCTTGTGGTGTTAATTTGTAGGTCGCTTGGTTAAATCCAAAAGCTATCATTAATAAACTTATGGATATTCCTGCCATTCCTATTAATAATAGTGGACGCCTTCCCATTCGATCTATTAAAAGTATGGCAACAACCGTAAAAATTACCGATGTAAAACTTAATAAAACTCCTGAAGAGAATGCAGCATCTGTTCCAATTCCTGTTTGTTTAAAAATAGATGTTGCATAGAAATAAACTGCATTTATTCCGGTTATTTGTTGCAATATACCTATCACTAAACCAACAATTAATATAAAACGTAACGATGGTTTTAACAACTCTTTAATGGATATATTTGAAGACTTTTTACTTCTTTTAATATTATCACCAATAGTACTAATTTCTATTTCAGCTTGTTTCGCACCATATATATTTCTTAATATCTTTTTTGCTTCTTCTAATTTACCTGACATATACAGCCAACGTGGACTTTTAGGCACAAAGAATAAGAAAATGAAATACAAAACAGCCGGAATTAATTCTACACCTAACATCCATCTCCAAACATTTTCATCAGTAAAAATAGAATCGCCAGTTGTATTTAATTTATTAAAGTAGTAGTTACTTAAAAATGCTGCAAAAAAACCAAGAACAATATTTAATTGCTGAATAGAAACTAATTTACCTCTATTCTTTGCGCTAGAAATTTCAGCTATATATGTTGGTGCCAAAATAAGTGCGGCACCAAAAGCTAAACCACCAATCATTCTAGCTATATAAAGCATTTCATAAGAAATAGCATAAGCTGATAATAGTGCTGATAATGCATAAGAAAACGCAACAATAATTAATATCTTTTTTCGACCAATAATATCGCTCAATCTACCAGAAATAAGCATGGCGATCATCGCAGCAAAAGAAGGTGAACTTACCACCCAACCTGTTTGACCATCACTTAAATTAAATTCAGGCCCGGCATACGACATGACTCCAGAAATTATTCCAGCATCAAAACCAAATAAAAAACCTCCTAAGGAAACTACAAATGCGATAAAAATTATTTTTTTTGACATAATTAATTATTGTTTTCCTTAAAAATTTAAGTTAGTTAAGTATAATGGTCTGTATAGAGTGTGCTGGCATTTTTAAATTTGCAGTTTTTGCATCAATTGATAATAAATACTTTAACTCCTCATCACTCTCATTTAAAGCAACCACAACAATACTTCCATCTGTGTTCATAAATGAAGTAGCGCTTAAATGATTTGCTGTTGTTCCTGTAGATAATCTTTTAGCTCCAGGTCTAATAAATTTTGAGAAATGACCAATATAATAGTACGAATTTGTAAATGTTAATGCATCTGTTTGTGTATCACCGTGAACTGGAGCAAAACAAAGGTTTCCAACATGGTTTGGGCCTCCAGTTTCGTCTAATAATATATTCCAATCTGTCCAAGCTACAGTTCCATTGTTAAAATCGTTAATCATAGATTTTCCATAGCGTTCAGCCAGTTTTGGATCATTTATTCTATGTAGGTCATATCCTTCATTACATCCTTCCGTAAAAATCAACTTCTTATCTGGAAATGCTTCATTTACTTTTGCAACATTCGCATACATTGGAGTTCCATCTTTCCAATCTTCATACCAATGAAAACCAGAACCCCATACATATTTATTTGCATCTGGGTCATTCAAAATAATAGTTGACCTTTCAAATAATAAATCCCTATTATGGTCCCAAATAATAATATTTTTATCTCCCAAACCTTCTTTTTCTAAGGTAGGACCTAAATAATTTTTTAAAAAATCGCGTTCTTCTTCAGCAGTATATATACAAGACTCCCATCGTTGAACTGCCATAGGCTCATTTTGAATTGTTAGTCCCCAAATTGGAATACCTTCTTTTTCATAAGCTTTGATAAATTTTGCATAATAGTTGGCCCAAGGTTGGTAAAATTCTGGTTTTAATTTTCCACCTTTAAGCATATTATTGTTTGTTTTCATAAATGCAGGTGGGCTCCAAGGACTTGCGTACATAGTTAATTTACCTCCTGCTGCTTCAATTGCTTTTTTTGTAAATGGTAATCTGAATTCTCTATCGTGATCAATTGAGAATGTTTTTAATTCAGCGTCACCTTCATCTATATATGTATAGCTTTTAGTTGAAAAGTCACAACTATGAATTATAGTGCGAGCTAAAGAATAGCCAATACCATTATCTATACTAAAATATGATTCGAGAAATAGTTCTTGGTTTTTTTCGCTTAACTTAAAAAAAGTTTCTGCAGATGCATCTGTAAGAGCTGCACCAATTCCTACCAACGTTTGATACTTCTTTGTAGGATTAATTAATATAGAAGCTTGCGTTTCCAACGGCTGTTGAAAATCATTAAATTTTACAGAATCTGTAAACGCTAATTTTAAGTCTGTATTTTGGGCGGTTGTATAAACTTTACTATTCAAAATTGAATAATCTATTTTATGATTAGGAATTTCTTTTATTTCTTTTGTTTCATTTGAAGTACAACTAACAATTAATCCAAAAACTCCAAACAAAAATACTTTTGTAACTAATTTCATTTCAATGGTATTTATTGATACACACGCACATAATCAATTTCCATAGTAGATTGGGTAAAATTAGGATTGATTGTACCTCCTAGATTTCCTCCCATTGCAATATTAAGAATAAAGAAAAAATCAGCATTAAAAGGCATACTACTATTAGTTGTCATTACATAATATTCTTGGTTATCAACAAAAATTCGAATCGCTCCTCCTTCACTCCATACTAACTTATATATATGGAAAATACTAGATGAATTTGTGATTGATGTTTCTAAACCATAACCCGCATAATTACCATTATTTGACCAATGGCAGGTAGCTAAAACCTTATTTTTATCCCAACCGGTTTGTTCCATAATATCAATTTCTCCACAGTTAGGCCACCCCACTTGTTCAAAGTTCGCGCCTAACATCCAAATAGCTGGCCAAGTACCTTGCGCTGATGGCAATTTTGCACGCACTTCAACCGTACCATAAGTAAATTCAAATAAATTTTCTGATTTTATCCGTGCAGAAGTATAACCTCCAGAACCATCACTTCTTGCAGTTATTTTGAGCACACCATCTTCAACAATGACATTTTCTGAACTATTTGTATACGTTTGAAGCTCATTATTACCCCAGCCTCCAGCACCAAGATTGTAATTCCAATTTTTAGGATTTGGTGCACCATCTTCAACAAACTCATCTGCCCAAATAGGCGGCGTTCCATTGTAAAATGCAACTGCAACTGTTTTACTTATATTTATTGAATTATTAGCGCTAAAATAGGCGACAACTTTTATTTCATGATTTTCAACTCCTTCAATATTATTAAATGTATATTGATAAGTACCATTTGTAGTTTCTTGTTCTGATTGATTGTCAATTATAAACCCATATTTTACAGCATTAGTTGCTGTAGCTTTAAAATTTACAACCCCTGATCCATCTCCATAACTATTACTATCATTTGCACCAACAATACTTACATCTAAAGATAATATTCCATTATCATCATCACTACCAGAACAAGATGTTACCAATGTTGACACTAGAAAAGACACTACAAGTAATGTTAAAACAGAAAATTTTTTCATAAAAAGAGTTTTAATTCTAAAAAATAACTTTTATAAGAAAGGGCTGAACTTATCAACCCTTTCTTATCTTAATTAAATTAGTTTATTAATTAAACTATGCTGGTATTAATGTGAACCACCAATTAAAAGATCCATTTCCATCAGTAGATGTTAACACCATTTCATTAGCTGAACGCATATGAATTCTATACTTATGATCACCACCAATGTAGTATCCCATAAAAGCAGTACCAGTTAGACTTATTGTTTCAGCTCCACCTGGTGCAGTTAAAGTCCAATTTTCAGTATAAGAATCTAGTACATATTGTATAACATCAGCACCTTCTGCTTCTCCACCAGAACCACCTAATTCATTGATTAAAACCTCACGACCAAATACAGTTCCATCAGGACCTACATCGTGCGTAAATGTTCCATCTACATTAAAAGTATATCTATCATCATACATCCCTGTATGAGCCTTTTCACCTGGGCCAGCACCATACCACTCTGCTTGAATTGAACCATTTACTGGACCCAATCCGAAATGCTTAGGAGAATCTGATGCAATTTTCCAAGTTCTTGAACTATTTGCATGTAACATTTCCTTTAAATCTGCTGGTGCCTCATAAAGCGCTAAAGCTTGAACTTCAATTGTTTTACTTGTTGAAATTCCTCCTGTACCATAAGCAATTACAGTTACAGCATAGGTATTATTTCCTAATGTAGTAAACGTATGCTCTAGAGCCCCATTCGTTTGAAGTTGTGTAACATTTTGTATAACATAATGAAAAGATGAAGCATTACTTGCAGTAGCTGATAATTTAACTACACCACTACCTAATCCAGGAGCTGCTGTTTCTTCTGCAACACCATCACCATTGGTATCATCCAAATAAGTTACAGATATTTCAATATTAGTAGGAGCTACAAGATCTCCTATTGTAAGATCATCTTCCTGACAGCCAGTCATTATTGCCAGCGTAAGAAAAATACCTAGTATATATTTTATGTTTTTCATTTTATATAATTTTATTATTAATATTCTCTTACGATTTAATTAGTAAGGGTATAATCATCAAAGTAATATACTGAACCATCTCCAGCAACACCAAAATCAAAGAATACTACAACTCTTACATAATCTGCAGGTGCAGCTCCGCTAAAGTCATATTCTAAAACTTCCCAACCATCTGATGTTGTTGTATTCATATCTACTTCATGTGTGATACTAGCATCAGCATTCTCAATTTTAACTTTCACAACGGCACCAACCTTTTGAGACCATGTTTTTACACTTATTTTATTATAAGTATCCAAATCTAATGTAGTACCTAATTCTCTAGTAACTCCTGCCCATACTTCTGCTCCACTCGTTTTTGTGAATTGAGCAACGCTTGCATTAACAAGTCCTAAACCGGTAGGTAAATCATCAAGAGTAATAACTCCAGCTGAGGCATTTCCAAAAGGAAGTAATTCTGCTGCTCCCTCAAAGTCTTCAAATACTGTTGGTGGAGTTCCATTATTACTTAACTCTATATTATCGTAATAATATACTGAATCATCTCCTGAAACACCAAAATCAAAGAATACTACAACTCTAACATAATCTGCATCTGCAGCTCCACTAAAGTCATATTTTAAAACTTCCCAAGCATCCGATACTGTTGAATTCATATCTACTTCATGTGTAATACTAGCATCAGCATTCTCAATTTTAACTTTTATTACGGCACCAACTTTTGGAGACCAAGTCTTAACACTAATATTACTATATGTAGCAATATCTAAAGATGTTCCTAGTTCTCTCGTAACTCCTGCCCATACTTCTGCTCCATTTACTTTATTAAATTGAGCTACATTATCAGTAACTATTCCTAAACCTGAAGGCAAATCATTTAATGTAACAACTTCTGCAGAAGCATTTCCAAAAGGAAGTAATTCTGCTGCTCCTTCAAAATCTTCTACCATTACTTTAGCAAATGCTCCTTCTGAAACAAAATCTTGTCTAATGTTATCAATGTAGAAAGTCCAATCTGCACTTCCATCTCCAATTAATCCAAAATCAAAAAACAATACTACCTTTTGATACGTATTTGAAAGATCAATTCCACTAACATCAAAAGTTACTGTTTCCCAAGCACTGTTACCTTGCGTTGTCGCTTCTACTTCATAGAAAATACCACCATCATCAAGATTTTCTAATTTCAACAATACTTTTCCTCCCGGTCTTGGCGACCAAACATCCATTTTAACAGCATTTTTAGTTGAAAAATCCATAGGTGCTGAAAGTGTAATAACATTTCCTGCCCAAACCTCTGGTGCTCCTTTTACAATTTGACCTACGGTACTTGAGCTATTACCATCCGTATCTGGATTGTCTATAACAGCATTAGAAGCTCCTCCAAACCCTTGAAAAACACTTGCATCAAAAATTTCAAAATCTATTGGTAATTCAACCGGTGAAGATATTGTAACAACTTGTGTTAATTCTGAGGATGCAGTTCCTCCACTTAAAGCCACCACTTTTATAGTAAAATCTCCTACACTTGGATATTCAAAACTCACTGAACCATCTGCACTTAAAGGTGTAGGTACTTCAGCATCATTTGATGTGTCAAAATACACTAAAAACGAAGTAGCAAAATCAGCAGTTGCAGATACATTCATAAGAAATGGATTAGCACCATCTATTGTAGCATTTATTTGTATATTCTCTGGTGCTCTGAATGATACTACTAGGTCTTGTGAAACGGCTGTTTTTAAACCAGTAATCCCGGTAGCTTCTATTCCAATTGGATAAGAACCCTCAGCATAGGTATGCTGAACGCTTTCTCCTTGATTAAGGCTTGCAGCATCACTTGAACCATCACCAAAGGTTACACTATAGGATACTCCTCCTTCAGAATTAGGTGTAATTGTTACCAATCCCGTATTGTCTTGTGTTATTAAAAACTGTGCAGAAACATTTGCAGGTGCCTGAATGTTATCAACAAAGTTTGCGTCATTAAGATCGTCTGAGCAACTTATAAAGAAGACCAAAGCAAAACTTAAAAAACTTACTATATATTTTAATGTTTTCATATCTGATTATTTAATTTTAATATCCAGGATTATTTTCCCATTGATTACCTGATAATAATATTTCTTCGATAGGAATTGGGAACAATTCATGTTTACCTACCTGAAATCCATCAATTTCAGCTCCAGCTCTACCCGTTCTTACTAAATCGAAGAAACGATGACCTTCACCTACAAATTCAACTCGACGTTCTTTCCAAATAGCAGTAGTTAAATTAGTTCCTGTTGCTGCTACATCACCTAACATTGCTCTGTTACGAACTTCATTTAAATATCCTAACGCTCTTGAATCACTGATTCCACCTCTATTCAAAGCTTCTGCAGCCATTAATAGCACATCAGCGTATCTAATCGCTCTATAATTATCTGGATTAGTTAAGGCGGCATCTCCATTATTTAAATCGCCTTGTCTAGCCATAATTTTTCTATTAAAATAACCCGTTTGCTCATAGCCTTGAGTATTATCCCATGATGATCCTGGATTATCTTCAATATATTTTGCCATATCTAAGATAGAATATTCTAAACGAATATCTCCGTCTTCAAATGCATCAACAACTTCTTGAACGGGTACATTAAAACTGTAACCACTATCAAGGAATCCAGTAGAATCAAAAAATCCTCTTGGTCCATTAAAATAAGATGCATAATTACCTTCAAGACATTGGAAACAAGCAAAGCTACCTCCATCAACATCTGAATACTGAATTTCGAACACTGATTCTATATTATTTTCATTGTAACGTTCGAACATATCAGGATATTCTTCAGTAGTTAATAGTCTATGCGGACCATTATTTATTAAATCTTCCAGAACATCTGCAGATTCTGCAAATTTGTCTTGATATAAATAAACTTTTCCTAATAAAGCTTGAGCAGCCCCTTTAGTTACTCTTCCAGTCTCATATCCAGTATAATTCAAATTGTTCGCAGCAAAAATTAAATCTTGTTCAATTAATGCATACACCTCTGATTTAGGAGTTCTAGGAATACTAAATTGATCTCCAAATCGGATTCGTTGATCCACTAACATCGGAACATCACCCCACCATTTTACTAAAATGAAGTTGTAATAAGCTCTTAAAAATCTAGTTTGAGCAATCACATTTGTTTTATTTGAAAAATCAGTTTTATCTTGAAATTCCATAATATAATTACAACGGTTTACGGCTTCAAACATCCATTGCCACATCGTTCTTAATCCACCGTCACTTTGACCAACTGCAGAATGAATCATATCATCTATTTGCTGAACATAAGGTGAATCGGTTGCACTTTCTCCGCCGCACAATGTATTATCTGAAGCTATCTCTGCAAATTGAACAAATTTAGATGTTGATTGCAAATAATCATAGGCTGCAACTAATGCATCCTGATAATCTTCCTCTGTATTAAAAAAGTCTTCAGAGTTTGGGTCTAATGCATCCACATTTACAAAATCATCACTACAAGAATAGATGACAAAAACCGTAAAGAGGATATAAATAATTTTTAAATTTTTCATAATTCTTGAATTAAAATTTTAAGTTAACACCTAATAATAATGACGCTGCATTTGGGTAAAACCCTTGATCTATTCCACCACCAATTGGTGCGCCAGTTCCTGCTGTTGGATCATAACCACTATATTTGGTTAATGTAACTAAGTTCTGACCTGAAATATATACACGTAACTTGTCAACACCTGAATCTTCTGAATCTGTATTAAACGTATATCCTAACTGTACGTTTTGTAAACGAACAAACGAACCATCCTCAACATAAAAATCAGAAAACAGCGTACTTGGAGTCGCTCCAGCTGTTACTCTTGGTGCGCTATTAGTTGTTCCTTCTCCAGTCCAGCGATCTAAATAAAAATTAGGCTTATTCACTGATTGCTGATTACGTTCGTAATTACGAACAATTTCATTTCCTACTGATGCAAAAGCATAAGCAGCAAAATCCCATTGTTTATAGTCAAAAGAAAGATTAAGACCCATTGTAGCAGCTGGTAAAGGATTTCCAAGATCTACTCTATCATCTAAATTTATAACGCCATCACCATTTTGATCTACAAATCTAAAATCTCCTGGTGCAGTTGCTATATCAGTAACTGCGGCATTATCTATTTCGTTTTGATTTTGGAAAATACCATCAGTTTCATATCCAACAAAATAACCTAAAGGATATCCTGCTTCCATTCTTGAAATAGCTGGTTGCGAAATTCCAAATCCTCCTCCTTCAAGAAATTCACCATCACCACTTACAGCAACAACTTCATTTCGTATTGCAGTAACGTTATATCTAACACTAAATTTAAAATCGTCGCTCAATTCGTCTGAATAACCAATAGCAAATTCAATTCCTTCATTTTCAACAATACCAGCATTTACAAATGGAGCTGCACCCGTACCTAATAAACCTGATACCTGCGGTGCTACTAAAAGATCTTCTGTTCGTTTGATAAAATAATCTGTCGTAATGTCAATTTTGTTATCTAATAATTTCAAATCAAACCCTATATCTAACGTTTTTTGTTTTTCCCATTTAATTTCTGGATTTGAAATTGGTCCACTTGCAACTCCAAAATACTCATCTTCTCTATCATTCCCTCCAAAGAAATAAGTTCCTTCACCGGTAAGTAATGATGTAAATCTATAATCACCAATTCTATCATTACCTAAAATTCCATAAGAAACTCTCATTTTTAGTAATTGGAAAAAATCATTATCACTCATAAAATCTTCATCTGAGATAATCCACCCCACTGATCCTGAAGGGAAATATCCAAACTTATTACCTGGACCAAATCTTGTAGAACCATCTCTACGTACTACTGCAGATAATAAATATTTACCTTTATAATCATATTGTATTCTTGTAAAATAAGATAGTAATCTAGCATCAAAAGTTGGGTTTCTTCCTAACTCTTCGTAAATATTTTCTGTTTCTAAAGCTTGATCAACAAATGCATTAGCTACACTATTATCTGTAATATCACGTCCTATCCATCCAGAAAATAAACCCGTTGTTTTGAAAACTGAAGTACCTAAAAGCACATTAAGTTTATGTTCATCATTAAATGTATTATCATATTTAATGAAACCATCAAAAGTGTAATCTCTAAAAATATTAGCACCCTCAAAAACACTACTTCTAAAAGTATTAAAAACCTTACCTGCACCGTAATTATCTATAGGGTCAAAACTTGTTGAATTTACTTCAGCATAATTAAATTGAATATTAGCCTCAGCCGTAAAATGTTCTAAAAATGTATATCCTACTCCAGCAAAACCGTTAAATTTCACTACCTTATTTGTATTGTAGGTATTAGCCATTTGAGCTATTGGATTAATTACTTCCGCACCTAAACCATCAGCTAAAGAAAATTCTCCACTAGCATCTCTTACCGGAATATTAGGAGCCATGTTTAATGCGTTGAAAAGCACAGAACCTAAAGCATTTTCAGGTAGGTTTTTTTTGTTGGTTATGGTTGCAGTAATTCCAGACTTAAATTTAAAATTCTTTAAGAAATCTAAATTATAACCTAATGCAGAAGTATATCTTGTAAAATTAGATTTATTACCTCCAACAATACCATCTTGTGTTAAATAAGATGTACTATAAGAATAAGATGATTTTTCTCTACCTCCTTTTAATGAAAGGTTGTGACTTTGAATTGGCGCTGTTTCAAAAACTTCATTTTGCCAATTAGTTCCAACACCTAAATTTGATACATCTGTAAATGGAGGCGTACTACCACCAGCAGCAAACCCTTCATTCACTATTAAAGCATATTCAGTAGCATTAAGCACTGGCATTTTACGAGTTGTTCTCTGAAAACCCATATACGCATTATATTCAGCAGTTAATGGCATTTCTTTTCGTCCTGTTTTTGTTGTTATTAAAATAACCCCATTCGCAGCTCTCACACCATAAATACCAGCTGTAGCATCTTTTAATATATTCATACTTTCAATGTCGTTAGGGTTTACTACACTAAGATCCTCAACAACGTTTCCATCTACTAAAATTAAAGGTCTACTATCTCCGTTTGTCGATACACCTCTAATACTAATAGTTGAACTTCCACCTGGAGAACCAGAATTAGTAGTAACATTTACACCTGCAACTTGTCCTTGCAAAGCTTGCTCAACCTGGGTTGGTTTTAGCTTTTCAATAGTTTCTGCTCCAACTACTGTAACAGCACCTGTAATTTCTTTTTTAGTTTGTGTTCCATACCCAATAACCACTACCTCATCAAGAGATTGTGTGTCATCAGTTAAAACAACTTGTAAAAAATCTGCACTGTTTACAACAACTTCTTTTGTTACAAACCCTAAATATGAGAAAACTAACACTTCCCCATTTTGTACTTCCATAATTGTAAAATTACCATCAAAGTCAGTTGAAACACCTTTAGCGGTGTTTTTAACTACTATTGAAACTCCAGGTAATGGACCTCCACTGGCATCGGTTACAATTCCTTTAACTTCATAGTTTTGCGCATATGATATTACTCCGGCAAAACATAAAAAAATTGATAATAAAAATGATTTCATATATGATTGAATTAAGTTTGGTATAAAGATAAATAAGCATAAGGAATAATAAGCTCTATAAACCTATATAAAAAACATACATACACAAGACAGTACTTGTTTTTATGATAATTTCATGTTAAAACCTTTGTTTTATAAGGTTTTGAAGTCAATCTAGTAAATCTAAAAACTATGAAAATTTAACAACTAAAACCTTATAGTTACATAAATGTTGAGGTAATGTTGAGGTGATTTTAACATTTGTTGCGGTGAATTAAATATTCAAAATATAATCAACTAGGCTTTTTTCATGTTCAAGATTCATTTTCTTTCGCAATCTATATCTTTTTATTTCTACACTTCGGGGTGTAATATTAAGTAATGGCGCTATTTCTTTTGAAGATAGATTTAAGCGCAAATAAGCACACAAACGCAAATCGTTTGGTGTTAGGTTAGGATGAATTGATTTTATTTTTTTCAAAAAATCACTGTCCGAATTATTAAATGCTTCCTGAAACATATTCCAATCTCCGGTATTATTAAGGTTTTTATTAATTATTTTAATAACGGGCTTAACCTTAACCTCCTCCTTGACTTCAGAAAGAGCACTTTTAATAGTATTTAAAATTTCATTCTTTTTAATAATGCTCATTGTTGAACTAGAAAGCTCTCTTGTTTTACTATTTATTTCATCTTGTAATTTTTCATTTTTCAACTTCATAATAACCTGTTCATTCTCTAATTGAGAAATAGCAAAAACTCGTTGCTTTTTCTCAATTAAAATATCTCTTTGTTTATTATAGTATAGTTTATACAAAGTGTGAATAAAATACAATAGAATAATAAATAATATTGTATATACAACTAGCATACCATTTGCAATGTACCATGGCCTATCTATTCTAAATGAAAAGCTTCCTATATTTTCGGCTAAATGATCTCCTATTTTAGCTTTTACTTTGAACGTATACTCTCCATATGATAAATTTTTAAACACAGCTTCTGTGCTAGTCGACCACTTGCTAAACTCATCATACAAGCCCTCTAACTTATATTGATAATAAACTTCCGTAAACTTGTCAAACTCTGGAACGCTAAACATAAAGAATAAGTTATTCTCTTTTGCTTTTAGTTGTGTGCTTTTATCTTTTAAGGAAACAAAGTGTTTATCGCCATCTAAACTACTTTTCTCAATCGAATTTATATTTACTTTAAAATTGGTAGAATTTAATTTACCCATATTTAAAATAATATATCCTCTTGTAGTACCAAACAAATATAAATCGTCCTTAAAATGTAACATGTTTTCAAAGCCCGCTATATCACGTCTTAATGATGAGGATAAAAATATTTTATTACTTTTAAGAACATTATCTAATTTTCCTGGAGAAAAATAAACAATACTTCTATTAGTAAAGCCCCAAAGTGTACTTGTTATATCGTCTTCAATTAATTTTCCTGAAACAAATAAATCATCATTTAAAAAATCTGATGATAATGATGAATCTTTTTGAAATATTTTATCATTGTTATTATACTTAAATATTCCTTGATTAGAAAAGTATAATAATTCATCTTTAAATTTCGAAGTTGCTGATTTAAGTCCTTTAGGAATATCTTCAATTAAATCATATTTTACTACTTCTGTAAAATCCTCATCTAGCTTGAGTTTAAAAACCCCTTTATATTCATGATTTACCAATATATTTCCGTCATCTATAAAATTAAAATATCTACTTGTTGGAGTAAACCCTTTTATTATATTTCTAAATTCCCATCTACCATTTCTTTTTTCTAAAATATTAAGCCCGTTATAAAAACCTTGTATTAATAGATTTTCTTTATTTTTTATTGACTTAATTTCCATAGTTCCCATAACATCAGAAATAAGCTTTACTTTATTGTTTGAAACTATAAAAGTTCCTTTATCATGTCCACAAAATAATTTATTATCAAATTTCTTCAAACACCAAACTTGCCCCTCTGTTCCTCGTATAAAATTAAAATTCTCTTTGGAATCTAATTTTTTATAAAACAACCCTTGATTAGTTCCAAGATAAAGGTTGTTATTGTAAACAATTGAAGCATATGTTGAACCCAATTTCCCTTGAGAATCATCATAAACACGAAATGGGGAATTAAAATTTATTACACTAATACCATTATCAAGACCTAACCATAAATTACGATCAACATCTTCAAACATTGATAAAATAGTATTATTGTTTAACCCCTTTTCCTGATTAATATGATTTATGAGCTCTCCATTTTTATTGAGATGATAAATTCCATCGGAAATACTACCTAAAATAAAACTACCATCTACTAATTGTATGCTACTGTAAACACTAATGCTGGAGATTATATCATTTGTACTAATATTCCATTTAACCATTTTATTGGTTTCTAAATAATAAAAACCATCTTCTTGTGTTTGAAATAGTATTCTTTTATCTGATTTAAAAATATTTACTAATATTTTAGTTTTAAAAATTTCATTATTTGACACCAAAACATTGTTTCCATTTTCAATTTTAAAAATACCTTCACCCATTTTTTGAAAATAAATGCTATTATCTACTTTAAAAGCTTTTGGTATTCGAGTTTCTGAAGTTATAATTTTAAATGACTCGTCTATGGTATTGTAAACATAAATTCTATATAAGGACTGGAATAAAACGTAATCATCTAATTTTAAAATATTCCAAAAATCTTCTTCTATAAGTGACTGTTCAATATTTTTGCTTAATGACTCATACTGTAAACTTCCAAACTCATTTCTTTCCCAATAGCCAAAATCCATATAAGCTCCAGTATAAATTTTACCATTACTAACATTAATAGAGCGTAAAATAGTATTGTTTGGAGATGGGTATAACCTCCATTTAGATCCGTTAAATTCTAATAAGCCACTATTATTTGCAACATAAATCAATTTATCATTTGACTGTGATATAGACCAATTTTGATTTTCCGCATTATACAGCTTGGGTGAATAGTTTTCAATTGGTGGTAATTCTTGGGCTTGAAGAACTAAACAACTCAAAAAAATAAAAATGTTTAAATAGGATTTTATAAATGTCACTTATATATTATTTTAAGGTTTTACTAAACTAACAAAATAATTGCAATTCTATATTGTATTTATTCTTAGCACTATAAAAACATAGAATCAATTTAAAAGAATGATTTTCTTATGATGGCTTACATTTTAAAATATAAGTTTTCATACATTTATCAAATATGTGCAGCTTTTACAGAATTTTGAGTAATTAAAAAATCTATTTTTCAAATTAACCTAAAATTTGACTCGTGTGTTCTTTTGTTTTCACTTTAGTAATTACTTCTTCAATAATTCCTTTTTGGTCAATTATAAAAGTAGCTCTATGAATACCATCATATTCTCGCCCCATAAACTTTTTTGGACCCCAAACTCCGTAAGCATTAATAACAACTTTATCTTCGTCCGCTAATAATGGAAAAGGAAGTTCGTTTTTAGAAATAAAATTTTGTTGTCTTTTTGCAGAATCTGCACTCACCCCTAAAATATCAAAACCTTTATTCAAAAAATTCTTATAATTATCTCTTAAGTTACAAGCTTCTGCTGTGCAACCTGGTGTACTTGCTTTAGGGTAGAAAAATAAGACCAGTTTCTTTCCTTTATAATCTGAAAGTTTTATAGTATTTCCTTGTTGATCTAGTGCTTCAAAATCTGGTGCTTTATCTCCTGTTTTTAATGTTGTCATAATTTGTATTTTAGCTTTTTGTAAAGATACTAAAAATGACAAAACAAGAAAAAGTACAATTTGTAATAAATACACTTGAAAAATTATACCCTGAAGTACCAATACCATTAGATCATAAAGACCCCTATACTTTATTAATTGCCGTTTTACTATCTGCACAAAGTACAGATAAAGGTGTAAATAAAATTACGCCAATATTATTTGCTAAAGCAGATAATCCTTATGATATGATAAAATTAAGTGTTGATGAAATTAGAGAAATTATAAAACCTGCTGGTCTATCTCCTATGAAGTCAAAAGGTATTTATGGATTATCCAAAATACTAATTAAAAAGCACGGTGGAAAAGTACCTGAAAATTTCAAAGACTTAGAAGAGTTACCATCTGTTGGCCACAAAACCGCAAGTGTTGTAATGAGCCAAGCTTTTGGAGTGCCCGCATTTCCTGTTGATACCCATATACATCGATTAATGTATAGATGGAACTTGACCAACGGAAAAAATGTTTCACAAACTGAGAAAGATGCTAAAAGATTGTTCCCAAAAGAATTATGGAATAAACTACATCTTCAAATCATTTTTTATGGTAGAGAATATTCTCCAGCTCGTGGATGGAACATCGAAAAAGATATTATTACAAAAACAATTGGGAGAAAATCTGTTTTAAATAAAAAACCCACTTTTGGTTAAAAGTGGGTTTTAAAAGAACATTAATTCAAATGTAATTCAATATAGTCGTTTTTGTTGGTTTTAACCACTCTTAATTGTTTGGAGTAGTTGAACAAATATTGAATTATTTCGTTTCTAGGTTGCTCCATAATTGGAGACTTTTCTGAGTAAAGTTTCATCATATATACTTGTTTTATAATAAATAAACGATGAACTTTTATTTTTATTGTAACCTAACATTAATTGACTAAAACAATATGATGTTTTTCAACTAATTTTCTCAAATTTATAAGCGCATAACGCATCCTACCTAGCGCAGTATTAATACTTACATCTGTATTTTCAGCAATCTCTTTAAAACTCATATCTTTATACATACGCATTATTAAAACTTCCTTTTGATCGTCAGGTAATTCTTCCACTAAGTTTTTAACGTCACCTAGAATTTGTTCTTTAATCATCTGGTTTTCTACAGATAACATTTCATCACTTAATACATCAAAAATATCAAAATCATCTGTATTATTAAATTTCGGTATTCGCTTAATACGTCTAAAATGATCTATAATTAAATTGTGTGCAATACGCATTACCCAAGGTAAAAACTTACCTTCCTCGTTATACTTTCCTCTTTTCAAGGTATTAATCACCTTAATAAAGGTATCCTGAAAAATATCTTCCGCTATTTCTCTATCTAATATTTTAGAAAGG
>Ga0316204_10006682_pt1 | contig 17521 bp, 17 predicted proteins | sample 6monrhotite_MG_2_FD_205661 | JGI IMG/M metagenome (GOLD analysis project Ga0316204, IMG submission 205661) | Microbial mat bacterial communities from mineral coupon in-situ incubated in ocean water Damariscotta River, Maine, United States -... | ecosystem: Environmental > Aquatic > Marine >... | reverse complement strand
CAGTTGGTAACAGAAATATCCCGCGAACAAGTCTTCCCTGCGGGTAAAACCATCACCGTCGAACATAGCTATGCGCCGCAAACCGGTGGCAGCGTGGGTGGCGGATTACTCAAGGGGAACCGGACGGGTTATCCCGATGCTATCGATTATTACAAGAAACGCTGGTGCGTCGACGACTATTTCCTGCGCGGATTTGACCGTCGAGACGGCAACAAGAACCGTAATGGCAGAGAAGCTTTTCACAGTGAAATCTGGATTGGCTATATCCTGTCATCCGGTGCCAACTGGAAAGGCCCGATCAAGGACTTCCGTTTGGTAGTGGACAAGGGAAGTATAGATAATCTTGTCAGTTTCTGCATGAACGGCGTCAAGAAAATTGGTCCTACGCAGTTTGAAGTGCGCAAGACCAATTTCGAGCCCACGCGGGATTTGAACATTCTGATTGTTCAATGGCAGGATTTGAATCAGGATTGACGCCCATCCGAGTGCTCAAATTTGTTTTAGTGCGCAGTCTTGCTCACATCGACCTTTTCTACCCATTCAGGATAGAAGCTCGGTTCACGCGTTGACCAGCCAGGAGCGGTCGCGGCTGCTTCACTAATGCTTTGCAACAGATTTTTGCGCGTTTTGGGGTGCAGGTGCGGCAATGAGGCGGCCGCGCAAAAAGCACCGGGCAACCAAGGCCGCGAATCTGGCCCCAGCAAGCGCTCGTAGAGAAACCGGAACGCGGGGAAACTGTTGATTCGACCTTGCCCCAAATCATAGGCCGCAAGCGACATTAATCCGGGCATGAACGCCTCGATACTATCGATGGCACAATCGTTGGGAATAGCTTTGCGAATATCTTCAATACGTTTGTACAGCTGAATCTGCACCTGAATACTCGTGGCTTCAACCGCATCGCGAGACCAGGTTTCAATGGCATCAGCGCGATTGAGCCCGACGTCGAGTGAGCGACGGATATAGCGCTGTGTCGCAGAGCCGAAGCTTGCAAATTCTTTCATTTCGGCCAGTGTCATCGCACCGGGAATAGGTCTCGTCTCTTTCGTCATCATCGGGACTCCCTGTATAAAGCTCCCACGACAAGCATTTGACCAAAACATGGTTAGTAAATGGTTAAATCCGGCTGCTATTTGTTGTTGAACCTCCAATCCTTCCCTTCAGAACGGTCCAAAGTTTCCCATTTGCGAACGAATGTTTCGACCAACGGCAAGCATCTTTCGACAAGGCCCGATTCAACTAGAGACATTTGATACCATATTGCCGTAAGCTCCGAGCAGTTAGAAAAGAAATTGATGAAAAAACTTGATATTGGAAATCACAAGCCATCTGTAGGGCAGCAGGTCGCGATCTTATCGATCCTCGGCTTTTGGCTTTTCTATGTCATCGTCCTGACGGTGCGCACGGCGGTTGGTGATTGGCCCGCACCGGGCGAAATGGCAGTGCGCCGGGTTTTTGTTACGATACTTGGCATCGCCGTGACCTACCTGCTTTACCTGTTACTGCGCCAGTTTGAAGACAAGGCGCTTTCAACTCGCATTACCACAGCATTTGTCGGGGCTGTCCCCTGCGCGATCGCCATCGCCATGGCCAACTATTATGTGTTCAACGTCTACGATCCGGAAAGCCTGTTTGACCCAAAGCATATCGAAGAAATGCGCAAATATATGGAGAAAGAGAATTTCGCCATGAAGGCAATCGTTGAAGACACGATATCCCGTTTCTTCTTCATTATCAGCTGGGCATCTTTATATCTTGCTATTTCCTATGCGGCAGAAGTTCGACAAGTCGAACGTAAAGCATCGCGTTTTGCTCAGGCAGCGCAAGATGCCGAATTGCGATCACTCCGTTATCAGGTAAATCCGCATTTTCTCTTTAACACACTCAACAGTCTCAGCACTCTGGTCATGCGCAGCCAGCCGGAAGAAGCGGAAAAGATGATTCTCAATCTATCCAAATTTTACCGCACCAGTCTTTCCGGTGACCCTTTGGAAGATGTTCCTTTGCACGAGGAAGTACATTTACAAAGGCTGTACCTGGATATTGAGGCGGTGCGTTTCCCCGATCGTTTGCGCTCTAAAATCCATATTCCAGATGAGCTGGGCAGTATGCTGGTTCCTGGCCTGATCCTGCAGCCGCTAGTAGAAAATGCCATTAAACATGGGGTGTCGCCAAGCAAGAAACCGGTCACCATTTCCATTTCTGCCACCAGTACAGATGACAGTTTGATACTGACCGTGGCTGATAATAGTAATGCCGGGAAAAATCCGTCCGACGATGAACAAAATACCGGTATTGGACTGGCCAATGTTCGAGACCGATTGGAAACTCGGTTTGGACGAGAGGCCGGTGTAAAAGTTATCCGTTCGGAAAAGGGTGGGTTTGTAGTAGAACTGACCATGCCTCTATTAGTGGATAACCAGCCATGACCGAAACAGAAACCAAACCTCTGAAAACCTTGCTTGTCGATGATGAACCTCTGGCGATTGAGCGGCTTCAGCTCTTGTGCGCAAGACAGGCGGATATCGATCTGGTGGGCACTGCCAGCGACGGGGAAGCAGCGATCAGGCTGACCGAACAGCTTAAACCGGATCTTTTACTATTAGATATTTCCATGCCCGGCACCGATGGCTTGCAAGTTGCCAAAGCACTGTCAGGTATGAAGGGCGCGCCAGCAATTATATTTGTAACGGCATTTGATCGGTTTGCAGTAGAAGCATTCGACGTCGCCGCAATCGATTATGTATTGAAGCCGGTGGAATCCGAGCGACTGGAGCTTGCGCTGAAACGGGTGCGCGAACGATTTGCCCAGCCAACCAGACAAACCGAGGAAGATTCACCCTGGGCGGAAGAATTCTGGGTCCCTTACAAATCTGAACTGCGGCGGATTGCAGCATCGGAAATTAACCGGGTTGAAGCTGAACGCGACTATATGCGGCTGCATGTCGGCGATGCCAGCTACTTGCTGCACCAAACAATTTCCGGATTGGAAGAACGGTTGAATCCGGAAGAATTTATTCGTTTGCACCGTTCACATCTGGTCCGCCGTGATTGGATTGCCGGATTGCGTCATGATGGCGGCGGGGTGTGGATTGCCTGCCTCAAATGCGGCATCGAAATTCGTATTGGAAGGACGCATTTGGCAGAAGCCAAGAAACTAGCCGGCCGGTAACCTTTCTGGCGGTTTCACATCTTCGGGTTTTTCCAGCAACCATTTACTCGCCTCTAACAGCAACATTCTATAGCTTTCATCGCTATAGCTGCTCGCCTGATGACCAAGCGCGGAATAGAAAACCCGTCCTTCGCCGATTTTGTGATGCCAGATCATCGGATGATCACCCATCGACAGATCACGGCCAAACATCCAGGTCGATGGGTTATAGCTATCCTCGTCAATGGATACGAGCACGTTCACTTTGTCACGCGGACTGGTTTCGAACGTATACCATTCATCATTTTGCACCCATTTTTCGGGCAGATGCCGGGTGGCGGGATGACTTTGATCTTCCGGGATTAACTCAGCGTCCTGAAAATGCGGAATATTGGGGTGGCTGACAAACTGGGTTTTGATCAGGTCCTGCGGACGCCACTGCCATGCATATTCCCGATCACCACCGGCGGCATGAAGGCCCAGAAACTGACCGCCTGCTTCCATATGCGCTTTGAAGGCTTCGCGCTGCTCATCGGTAAACACATCACCCGACACGTTGTTCCAGACAATAAGATCAAATTTTGCCAGATCCTCAGCGTTGAAAACCGCAGCATTCTCGGTTGGAAACAAGGTCCAGTTTTCGGATTCTGCAAAATCGGCAAACATCGCATGGGCCGCCGGAATCGCATCAATATGCCGGAAGCCATTGGTCTTGCTGAACACCAATACCATTGGTTTGCCATCGGCGTTCGGGAGCTCGGGCGCGGTGGCATCGAATGTTGGCTCGACAAACATCTCATGCTTCCACAGTGTGTAAAAACCATAAGCGACAAACAGCAGAAACAGCAACAGGATCGGCGCTACGATCCATTTGAAAAATTTACCGATAATGGCCATGATTAGAGTACACCCTTCTTCCAAAGTTTCGCAGCATAGTCGGCTGCTCTGGCGGTAAGAGCCATATAGGTCAGCGATGGATTGACATTGCCACTGGACGCCATCGCCGCACCATCGGTTACAAACAAATTGGGTATGTCATGGCTCTGGTTCCAACCATTGAGCGCAGAGGTTTTCGCATCCTTACCCATGCGGACCGTACCCATTTCATGGATCGCCGAAATCGGCTTTTCGCTGCCATCGTCGGGAATAATGGCCACTGCGCCCGCAGCTTTCAATATGCGGTCCGCCTGCCGCGTCACATCACCGCGCATTTTATGTTCATTCTCACCAAATTCCATCCGGATCTTGACCAATGGCATGCCAAAGGCATCGCGCCTGCTTTCATCCAGTGAGATCCCATTTTCCTGATAAGGTAGGCATTCTCCAAAGGCAGACATCGCAAAAACCCATGGCCCCGGTTTGCGCAAGGCGTCTTTATAATCCGCACCGATGCCTTTCTGGTGCATGGTGAAACGGTGATCCAGCCGGACGACATTGCATTGTATGCCATAGCCGCGCAGGAAATCGGTATCCTCATCCTGCCCGCCAATATTGCGGAACCGCGGGATATAGCAGCCATTGGGGCGTTTGCCGGAAAAGTAACGATCAATGTCATCAAAGAAGATGCCCATATTGGTGCTATGCTCATTATGATCCATCAGATAGCGACCGACCACGCCGCTGCTGTTGGCAAGACCATTTGGGAATGCCGCTGATTTGGAGTTGAGCAGGATTTGCGCGCTGTGGATGGTCGAGGCATTGAGGAATATGATTCGCGCCTTATAGACCAGAGTGGCGCCGGATTTCATATCTTTAACCTGCACACCGGTCGCCTTTCCGGTTGCGGAATCATAGATGATTTTCTGGACCGCGCTTTCCGGACGCAGGGTTAGATTTCCGGTTTTCATGGCTACGGGTAAAGTTGAGCTTTGCGTAGAAAAATAGCTGCCGGTGGAGCACCCACGCGGACAGGCACCGCAATAGTGACAAGGGCTGCGGCCTTCCAATGGCTCGGTCAGGACAGCGGATCGCCCAATTGTATAGGTGATATCACTGGCATGGCGGGCAAGGCGGCGCTTGATCCGCTTTTCCAGCGCGTACATTTCCATCGGTTTTTGAAATTCACCGTCGGGGAAGGATTCCAGCCCCTCCTTTTGCCCGCTGACGCCGATATATTTTTCGACATGACTATACCAGGGCGCCAGGTCTTCATACCGTATCGGCCAGTCGACACCGTGACCATCCTCGGCATTGGCGGTAAAGTCGTGCGGGCCCCAGCGATAGGTTTGCCGTCCCCACATTAGCGAACGCCCGCCCACGCGGCCGCCCCTCATCCATTCAAAATTGGTACCCTCTTCCTGCAAATAGGGTTCGTCACTGTCCTTGATCCAATGCGCCTTTGTCGCCTCATCAAAGGCGTAGCTTTTGGATTGGACCGCATAGTCTTTTTTATAATTTTGATAGTCGGCCAGACCGCCGAACGGGATAGACCAATTGGGTGCATGTTCCCCGATATATTCTCCGGGGTGATTGAGCGCCGTGCCCCGTTCCAGCATCAGCACCTGCATGCCTTTTTCGGTGAGTTCGCGCGCAGCCACGCCGCCGGTCATGCCCGAACCGATCACAATCGCATCATAGGTTTTGTTAGTGGAAGCCTGGTTCATCGTCTCTGTCATCACATAAAGGGAACCGCGGCCCAGCTGCTGTCATCGTATCCAAGGCTGGTATCGCCATCAAACGCGCCCGGCATCATGTCGTAGCGAAGCACCTGTTGCGCGCCGACCTCTGACATGAAGAAACCGACCACGGTGATTTCCTTGAACAGGGCCATGAAAGGAATATTGTCCTGATTGTCAGCTACAGAGGCACCGCCAAAGTTAAACCAGGAGTGATCGCCCTGTTCCTCTTCCATTTTTTCCAGCACGGCCTTCTGATCTTCAGCGTCGCAATCGGAAAAAATCTTTCCATGCGCGGCCTGCGCCTGTTTGTCGACCTCTGCCAATCCCCTGTCAAAGAGCTGTTTTTCCGGCGCGGCCATCCATTGATCATAGAGCAGTTCCAGAAACTTGGGCACCTGCGCATCTATCGCACCTGGCGTATCGGTTCGGGGCAACAATGTTTCCGCCATCGCCGAAACCTGTGCCCGTTTTTCGGTTGAGAAGGCACTAACGGCTTGATCAATAAAAGCAGGCCTGTCCATCATCGGCATGTCATGGCCGCTGTGGTCGCCATCGGCCAACATCGCCGCCAGACCTTTGGAATACATAATCGCGCCGCCGGTCGCGGTGACAGCCGCAGCCAATAGAAAATCTCGGCGGTGGAAACTCATGCCGGCCGTGCCCTGGTTGAACGCCATTTCTTCCACAGCCAAATCAGCCCGAAAAGCAATAATGCAGTTAGCAAAGTCACAAGCCAGCGATTGTTCCAAAACATGAACTGCGCCGAAACATATCGAAGCGGGCCGTAGATCGAATAAAGCCCCTCTATCCCGGTCAAATGATATAATTCAAAGAATAGATCAGCGAGCAACGGCGTACCGAAGTGCACAAAAGCGGCGGTTGCCAGCACAATCAAAATGGTCCGTTTTGAAAACTCTCCCATAGGGGACGGCTATCAGTGAGCCGATTTCATGTCAAACAGACGCGGCTAAGTGAACCAATAAAAACCCCTCGGCGTAAGGGGGCGCCGAGGGGACCGAAGTTTTTTGTAGTTTTGGCCGCTTATTGGGGGATTGCGGCTCTTGGAATGACTAGCGGCCCAAAGAAATTTTGGTTCCTTTCAAGGTGCCGGCATCAGCAGCAGCAAGAATGGTCACGCTGGCCCGACTTGCCGATTGCTGGGCTTCGTCCATACATGCACTGTGATCGCGTTGATCAACCAGGCTCTTGTTATCATAGGTGCCACATACTTGACGCATGGCGCCCTTAATGCGGCCGTTGAACGTCGCTTTGCCATCTTCTGTGGTTAGATCGAGGTCACCATATTCAACTACGGCTGTACGCTCGGTCCGGCTTCCAGCCATCGCACTGGTGGAAAATCCTGCGACGGTTACGGCAACCGCTGCTGCGGCAAAAAGGGTCTTACTGATCAAATTCGTTTTCATTTTAACACTCCTAAACTTCTCTAAAGGATGCATCGGTATCAATTGGGGGACCGACCCATCCCGTTGGGGGAAGAGTGCGGGAGCTAAATCTGAATACCGGGGAAGGCCGTTCAAATTTTGTTAAAGGGGTTCGCTCCCGCCTCGCAATCTTAGGTAGGGGAACTGGGTGTTTCGATCATCAGACCTTCGATAAACCACTATTGTAGTCGGCAAACGACCAACAGCTTCGACAAACGACATTTTCGGTTCGACCAATGTTTCATTGAGTAACTTTTATTACGAATCAGATAGTTACAGATGTTACTGGATATTACTGTATTAATGCAGTAAATCAGTTACTATGCTCCGCACTACCTAGCCACATATAGGAGGACCCGGCATAGAGTTCTTTGAATATGGCCGCCTGACAATATTTCTCGGCAGCGATCCAGGGTTTAAAGTCCTTATGATCTTTCGTGACACCAAAGGATCTGTTGAACCAGATTCCTGCCGCAGCCATCCACTCTGGCCACCGCGCCGGATATTTCAATCCCATCAATGCCAGCGGTGCTCCGCCGGACAAGGCGAGCGTCGTCCGTTTGATTACAGCTTCATATTCAGGAATAAATTCCAGAGAGAAGGTGGAAATCACTCCATCAAGCCGGGCGGGGAACTCGAATGAACGGGAATCGCACTCTACCAGTTTGACATTTGGCAGATGTTCAATCTTGTCCCTTGCCTTTGCCAGCATCCCGGGAGACAGATCGACACCAATGACGGTACCAGTCTCTCCCACCGCTTTGGATAGCAGTTTTAAGTTCGCGCCCGTTCCGGTGCCCAGATCAACTACCGTGCCCCCTTTGGGCAATGCCATGGATTCGATCAATTGCTTGCGGCGGTGTTCGATACCAGTGAGCCGATACAAAAAAGAAGCCGCATCATAGTGGCGTGCTGTGCGGTCATAAAGCGCACGCATTTCATCAGTGTTTCTAATCCCGTTCAAATCAGACCTGATAGCGGACTGGATGGATCGGCATACATACGCTTGCCCATGCGGCCGGACAGATAAGCTTCGCGGCCTGCTTCAACCGCCAGCCGCATCGCCCGGGCCATACGGACCGGTTGTTTCGCCTCTGCAATGGCAGTATTCATCAGCACGCCCTCACAGCCTAGCTCCATCGCCACCGCTGCATCACTGGCTGTACCCACGCCAGCATCAACCAGCACCGGAACGCTAGCTCCTTCTACAATCAGGCGGATCGTCACCCGGTTTTGGATACCCAATCCCGAACCAATCGGCGCGCCTAGCGGCATGATCGCGACAGCCCCTGCATCTTCCAACTGTTTGGCCGCGATTGGATCGTCAACGCAATAGACCATCGGCTTGAAGCCTTCCTTGGCCAACACCTCGGTGGCTTCCAATGTTTCTTTCATATTGGGATAAAGTGTTTTTGCTTCACCAAGCACTTCCAGTTTAACCAGCTCCCAACCACCGGCTTCGCGGGCCAGGCGCAAGGTGCGAATGGCTTCATCCGCATTGAAACAGCCAGCCGTATTGGGAAGGTAGGTAATTTTCTTCGGATCAATATAATCCATCAGCACCGGCTGTTTCGGATCGGTGACATTGACGCGCCTTATGGCAACCGTAACGATTTCGGCACCTGCTGCTTCCACTGCCGCTGCGTTTTCTTCGAAGTCTTTATATTTGCCGGTTCCGACAATCAGGCGGGATTGGAATGTTTTGCCCGCGACACTCCAGCTGTCATCGGATCCATGATCACCGCCGCCAACGAAATGGACAATTTCCAGATCATCACCTTCTGCAACTTTCACATCCGCCAAGGTCGAGCGCGGGACAATCTCCCGATTAAGTTCTACCGCCACTTTTGCCGGATCCAGTTCGAGTGACCGCACCAAATCGGCAATCGACATCCCAGCCCCTGCCTTGTGAGGATCACCGTTTAACTGGATTGAAATTTCGGTCATTGTTGCTGTTACCATTTCATTTAATCTCGCTTTTCAAGGGAGAGCCATATAAAGAGGTAGCCATCGTCGCAACCAAAAGCGCAAATGGGGAGCTATTTTGGCGGATCGCAACATAATCTATGTTCTGAACGGGCCGAACCTGAACCTGCTCGGTACCCGAGAACCGGATATTTATGGGTCGGATACATTGGACGACATTGCCAAGGCACTGAACGACAAAGCCGACACCATGAATATCGATCTCGAAGTGCGTCAGAGCAATCATGAAGGCCATCTGGTCGACTGGTTGCAGGAAGCCATGCATGAGAAAGCCCAAGCAGTTATATTAAATGCCGGAGCACTTACTCATACGTCGGTGGCCTTGCATGATGCGATCAAGGGAATCGATGTCCCCGTCATCGAAGTCCATATTTCCAATCCGGCAGCGCGTGAAGAATTTCGTCATAAAAGCCTGGTTGCTCCGGTTGCAAAAGGAACTATTTGCGGCCTCGGCGTAATGGGCTATCATCTGGCGCTAGATGCTGCTGCACAATTTTAACCCCGAGAAGGAATCCTGATGCCCGCTAAAAAAGACAATGATGGCATGAATGTAGATATTAAACTGGTTCGCGACCTGGCGGGCATATTAGACAAAGCGGGTCTCAGCGAAATTGAAGTCGAAGATGGCGACCGAAAGATTAAAGTCGCGCGGGGCGGTGGAGGTGTCGTTATGTCAGCGCCAGTTGCCGCACCTGCCGCAGCCGCGCCGGCTGCTGCTCCTGCCGCCGCAGCTGAAGCGCCCGCAGCGCCAGCAGATGATCACGCCGGTGCACAAAAATCGCCGATGGTTGGCACCGCCTATCTCGCACCCGACCCGGACGCGGATAATTTTATTGGCGTGGGTGATAAGGTTTCCGAAGGCGACACATTACTAATCATCGAAGCGATGAAAGTGATGAACCCGATTACCGCAGAATCATCCGGTACCGTGAAAACAATATTGGTCGAGAATGGACAGGCAATCGAGTTTGACCAACCTCTGGTTGTGATCGCTTGAGGGGTCACAGATGACCATTGAAAAAATCCTGATTGCCAATCGCGGAGAAATCGCGCTTCGCATCCTACGCGCCGCCCGTGAGCTTGGCATACAAACAGTGGCCGTTCACAGCACCGCCGATGAAGATGCGATGCACGTAAGGCTGGCCCATGAAGCCATTTGCATTGGCCCGCCATCGGCAACCGACAGTTACTTGTCCATACCTGCCATCATTAGCGCGGCCGAGATTAGCGGCGCCGACGCGATCCATCCCGGCTATGGTTTCCTGTCCGAAAACGCCCATTTCGCCGAAGTGGTCGAAGCGCATGATATCAAATGGATCGGCCCCAAACCTGAACATATCAAAATCATGGGCGACAAGGTGGCGGCCAAGAAAACCGCCGGTGATCTTGGGATACCGCTCGTTCCCGGTTCAGACGGCGCCGTGGAAGATATCGAAATTGCCAAGCAAATCGCCAAAGATGTCGGCTATCCGGTAATCATCAAAGCTGCCTCCGGTGGTGGCGGTCGGGGCATGAAAGTCGTCGAAAATGAGGACGAGCTTGAAACCCAGATGAAGCAGGCGGGGACCGAGGCCAAGGCTGCTTTTGGCGACGCGACCGTCTATATCGAAAAATATCTCGGCGATCCGCGTCATATTGAGTTTCAGGTTTTTGGCGATGGCAAGGGCAATGCCATCCATTTGGGTGAACGCGACTGCTCGCTGCAACGCCGCCACCAGAAAGTACTCGAAGAAGCGCCCTCCCCCGTCATCAGCGCTGAACAACGCGAGCAGATGGGCAAAGTCTGCGTCGATGCCATGAAAGGCATGGGTTATCGCGGTGCGGGTACCATCGAGTTTCTATACGAAAATGGTGAATTCTATTTCATCGAGATGAACACACGTCTGCAGGTTGAACATCCGGTAACCGAAATGATCACCGGCGTTGACCTTGTCCGGGAACAGATTCGCATCGCCGATGGCCGTGATCTTTCGGTTGCCCAGGAAGACATCGTATTTAGCGGACATTCGATCGAATGCCGGATCAATGCAGAAAACCCGAAGACATGGGCTCCGTCCCCAGGAAAAGTCACCGGCTATCATCCGCCGGGTGGCATGCATGTCCGGGTCGATAGCGGACTCTACGCTGGCTATTCAATCCCGCCCTATTATGACAGCATGATCGCCAAGCTGATTGTCTATGGCCGCACCAGAGACGGAGCGATGATGCGGTTGGCCCGTGCGCTGGACGAATTTGTCATCGAAGGTGTTGAGACCACCATCCCGCTGCACCAAAAACTGGTTTATGACGAAGAATTTCAGTCAGGCGAATATACCATTAAATGGCTCGAAGAGTGGCTAGAAAAAGACCAGGACTAGAGTTACGGTTTTTGCGCTACATCAAGGCAATCACTTCGCAATCAGGCCACAATCGCCTCGAATATAACTGAGGACGACCGGATGATCCTAAAAAAAACTGGGCTTGCAGGAATGGCGGCTTTGGCGTTCCTTTGGATGACTGCGCCCGTGGCCGCGCAGGAAGATGCGCCAAGACTGATATGGACCGATGCTGACACTGGCCAGCTTTTACAAACCGTGAAGCAGGCAGGCTCAATGGGATTGAACCCCCGGGACTATCAACCGGAAGCACTGGAGAAAGCCATATCTTCCGGCGACCTTTATGCGGTTTCGAGCACCGCCAATCGAATATTTTCACAGCTTGTCATTGATATTCGCGACGGTCGTACACCGGCGTCGGCACGGCGCCAATGGTACATTCGGGATGATGATGCGGACTATCTTTATGCACAATGGTTGCTCGACAGAGCCCTCTCGCAACACAGCATTGCATCTGCGTTAAAGGCTGTTGAACCCATCCATCCTGACTATGCTGCTCTTAAGGCAGAACTGGACAGAACACCTGCTAGTAACAAAGTGAAACGAAACACCATCCGCGTAAATCTGGACAGGTGGCGCTGGTTACCGCGCAATCTGGGCAAGCGCTATATCTTGGTCAATGTCCCTGAGTTCAAGCTACGCCTTGTCGAGAACGGCAAGACAATCGCGACCCATCGTATCGTTGTCGGCAAATCCAAAACACCGACACCGCAGCTGGATGTAAAAGCACAAGGCGTCATCCTGAATCCCAACTGGTACGTGCCACGCAGTATTTTGGCTGAGGGTCTGGGACATACGATACGAACCAATCCGGCGGCAGCGCGGGCGAAAGGTTACGCCTGGACTGGATCAGGTTCATCATTGTCCGTGCGGCAACTGCCTGGACCGCGCAATGCTTTGGGCCAGATGAAACTCGACATGCGCAATCCCTATTCAATTTTCATCCATGACACACCATCCAAGCACCTGTTCGAACGCTCGGTACGAGCATTCAGCCATGGCTGCATCCGGACGCATGAAGCAGTGAAATTCGCAAAACTGCTGGCACAACGCTATGCGGATAAGAATGCAGCGGCGGTCGACGCGATATTGGCTGGCCGGAAAACGACGCGTCTTGAATTTGCGGAGGCTCTGCCAATCTACATTTCCTATTTTACGGCCAGCTTTGATGCGGCTGGCAATTATGTAAGTTTCAAGGATATCTATGGCCGGGACAGACCAGTCATACAGTCGCTCGACAAGACTGCCGATCACCATTTGAAGCCCGACCAGCTATCGCTCGTTTCGGAATGTTCGGCGGAAAAGCAGAACGGCTAGAATTTGCCCGCGTAGAGCAAACGACCCGGACCAAGCTTTTCAAGAATTTCCGGCAACTGTTTTTCAGCAAAGGCAAAGCAGCCTTCGCTGCGGCCCAACTTGCCATGTTTCTTGATCATAGCGGGATTGGCGTACCAGGCACCATGTACGACAATAGCACGGTCACGCGCTTTGTCATTGTCATGATCAAGCCCGTCCAACCGCATCGATGAACCATGTTTGCCCGTGTAGAATTCAGCGGTCAGATAGGCCCCGCGTGAAGTGGCATTGGATCCGGGGATATTTGAAAAATTCTTTACCCATCCGCTATGGGCGCGATCAGATCCTCGTCCATGCGTGGTTCGATAGGCGTCTACTTTACCCGACTCCATGTCCAGAATGAAGAACCGGGATTGCCAGGAAGGGAGCGTGAAATCGGTAACGCCCACCCGGTCGGTGACGGTGATTTTCTTTCCCAATCGCTCCAGTTCACGCCGCGCTGTTGATATCAGCCGGGCAGTCTGGTCTTGTGATACTGCGCGCGCAGCACTTGGCATCGCCAAAAGCGCTCCCGCGCCAAGCCCAGATCCCAATAAATGCCTCCGCGAAATTTGCATCATTCAAACCCACTAACATCAAAATACGACCCGCTGGTTAATATCAAATCGAAGGCCGTTCCTCAATATATAGGCTAACCGTGCCACAAAATCGAGATTGGGCGTAATATTTTTCAATGTCGTTCATAATAATCCTACCTTTCCTGAATATAACAACCAAGTTCAGGAGTCCGACAGGGTTAACAGACTATGACTTGTTCCACAGAAGCGGCAAATGGAGTCGCTGACCTCTCCCGCAAGGGAAAAGTGGAACAGGAGTAAGCCCATGCGTATTTTATTTGCCAGTGCATTGATGGCTGCCACGATGTTGACGCCAGGCATATATGGCGCCACCGCATCCGCAGCCGAAATCGCGCCCAATCTCAATTCTTCCCCCAATCTGGTCAATATTGATCTCACCGAAAGTGCAGCATTGCAACGTGATCGACGCGGGGAACGCCGCGCCAATCGGGGCAATCGCGGTAACCGACAGGCCAATCGCGGTGCTAATCGTGGAAATCGTGAAGCCCGCCGCGCCAATCGCGGACAAGTGCGCTCGCAGAATCGAAATAATCGCGGCGATGTTCGCGGCAACCGAGAGATGACAAGCGGCGATCGTGCTGAAGCGCGACAGAATCGCCGCGTCAACCGGGTTGATCGCAATTTTGATCGCGGACAAGCAAGAGCGAACCGTCAGGAGCGCCGAGCAAGAGTCGCTCAACCCGACCGGCGCAATACACGCAGGGTAGAGCGCCGCGTAGACCGGCGTCAGGATCGGGTGCAGAATAATCGTTCCTATCGCGATGGTCGCAGAGACCAGCGCCGGATCGAACGCCGCGTAGATCGCCGTCAGGATTATCGTCAGAACCGTCGCGGCTATCGTGATGGCGGCAGAGACGGTTACCGGAGCGATCGCAGTTACAGGAACAACCGGGGCTATAACCGCGGTTATCGTCAGGCGCGCCGGGATCAGCGCCGCTGGAACCGTAGCTGGCGCAATGATCGCCGCTATAACTGGCGCAATTATCGGAAGGCAAACCGGCACTATTACCGTTTGGGCCGATATTATTCGCCTTATCGCAGCCACAGCTATCGTCGCTGGGGAATCGGCGTCTTCCTGAACTCGGGCTTCTATGGCTCACGCTACTGGATCAACGACCCATGGCGCTATCGCCTGCCAGCCGCTTATAGCGGTACCCGCTGGGTTCGTTATTATGACGATGTCCTGCTGGTCGACACCTATACCGGCGAAGTTATTGATGTAATCTACGACTTCTTCTGGTAAGACAAATTCACGCAAGAAAGGCCCGCTGTCTGAAAAGAGAGCGGGTCTTTTTTATTGCAACAAACGCACACAGCTAGCACAAGCTGCTGCAGAGATTCTGGAGAGTGAAGATGCTGCGATTCCTTGCGATACTGTGTTCCCTGTTTTTGGCCAGCGCAGCAGTGGCACAGGAGCGCCAGATCATAGTAGTAGGAAATTTGATTCCCGATGCCCAAACCGGTCCAGTTGGACCTGCCACACTTGTTGTTGTGGACGGCAAAATAACCGAAATGACGACACAAAGAGAGGTAATGCGCGATGGTCTTGCTTTGTCTGTTGACGGTGAATCTGTCATCGACCTGAGCGACAAAACCGTCATGCCCGGCATGATCGACCTTCATGTTCATATAACAGGCGATCCGGGCGGAGACTTCTGGAAGCGAGCGACCGAGCCAGCCGAATGGGGCGTGGTTGTGGGCGCGAAAAATGCGCGCATCACTGCTCTGGCGGGCTTCACGACGGTTCGCGAAGCCGGTTCCTCACAGTATAGCGCCTACTCTCTTCGCCGTGGCACCGCGGAGGGCAAAATTCCGGGACCGCGTATCATTGCCGCTGGCCCTGCACTGGCCATTGTGGGTGGTCATGGTGACACAACAGGCTTTACCGAGGATATCAACGACATACTCGCTAGCGGATATAGCTGCACCGGGGCTGTGGAATGTGCTGAAAAAGTTCGCAAGGCATCCCGGGCTGGGGCTGATATTATAAAAATCACCGCAACCGGCGGCGTCCTCTCTCAACAGGGGCGCGGATTGGAAGCCCATTTTACGGATGCGGAAATGAAATCGATTGCCGACACGGCACACTCACTCGGCTTGAAAGTCATGGCTCATGCCCATGGTGCACGCGGCATCGAAGCGGCGGCCAGGGCCGGCATCGATTCGATCGAGCATGGCACATATCTCGACAAGGCCGCCGCCGATGCGATGAAAGCCAACGGAACCGTGCTGATACCCACATTAATGGCTTTCAAGGGTGTAACCGAGCGACTGGGTAAGGGCATTTACACGCCAGTTGTCGAAAACAAGATTGAAGCGGTTGCGGAAACCGCAAAGGTTTTCATGGGCCGTGCCTATCGCTGGGGTGTTCCCATCGCCTTTGGCACCGATGCCGGAGTGTTTGGCCATGGTCGCAATGCGGAAGAACTGGCGCTCATGGTCGGTCAGGGAATGAGCAATCGCGAAGCCCTCTCCAGCGCCACAACAGCCGCAGCAAAAGTGCTGGGAATGGAAAACGAAATTGGCAAAATCGCTCCTGGCTTTTCTGCTGACTTGATCGCCTTTGACGGCAATCCATTGGACGACATCACCGTGCTGGAAAATGTGGACTGGGTCATGGTGCGTGGACGCATCATCAACTGATATTCGCTGGACCATGACCAATTCGACTTCGCCCCAGCTCAAACCGCTTAGCAAAAAGGAGCGTGAAAAATACGCCAGCCCTTCGCGCATGGCAAAAATGGGGCGCGAAGTGACCGATCGGCTAAACGCCAATCCGCGCGTACAATGGCTGGAAAGTCCGTTTGTGCAGCTCTATGTATGCCAACAATTTTTACCGGATAGGGATTGCGACTATCTGATCCATATGATCGACAGCAATGCCCGGCCATCGACCTTGTACAAGGGCACCGAACGGGATGGTTATCGAACCAGTTCCAGCTGTGACGTTGATCCCGACCATCCTGAAATCCAGCGTATCGACAATAAAATTGCCGACTTGTTGGGCGTTCCCAATAACCACAGCGAAGTCTTGCAGGGCCAGCGATACGAGGTCGGCCAGGAATTTAAGGACCATCACGATTTCTTCCACGAAAGCGAAAAATACTGGCCAAATGAAGCGCGCCAGGGCGGACAACGGACTTGGACAGCCATGGTCTATCTCAACGAACCGGAAGAGGGTGGCGGCACCGCATTTCCGCAACTCGATTATGTCGTTGAGCCCAGGCGCGGGATGCTGTTGGTCTGGAACAACATGGATTTGGAAGGCAAGCCCAATCAAAACACGTTGCACGCTGGTGCGCCGGTAATAAAGGGTACAAAATATATCATCACCAAGTGGTTTCGATTGAACAAATGGCGTTAGCCAAAACGCGCTAAGACGCCGCATGCCGACCAACAACATATCTGGTTCGACCAAACGCTTGCCGGGTCGTTGCGGATGAAACCGGTCTGTGATAGCTGGCCATAACAGTTTTAAATCAGGGATATTTCTTCATGACAAAACCGCTCATTCTTCTCGCGGGCGCAAGTATGCTCGCCGTTTCCGCACCGGCTCTGGCCGATACAGCCTCGACCGCTGCTGCTTTCGAGCATCATGAAGAAGCAGAAATGACCGAAGGTCAGAAACTCAAGGCACTGTTTGCCAAGAGCAACGAAGATAATCTGAAGCGCAATCCGATTGGCGCCTTGTTTCGCGGTGATCAGCGATATGCCGACCAGCTGGGTGATTTTATCACCGATGAATATTTCGCCAATGAGAAAGCGGCAGAAGAAGCTGAACTCGAAGCGTTGATGAAAATCGATCGTAACAAGCTCAACGCAACCGACCAGATCGCTTATGACGTGTTCAAACGAAACAAGAAAGTTGCGCTCAAAGGCTATACCAAAGAGATTATGGATCTAACCGTGGTTCGCCCACTCAACCATTTCAGCGGATTTCACACATTCTATCCCAATTTCGCTTCCGGCAAAGGGGCCGCCCCGTTCAAGACGGTTAAAAATTATGACAATCTGA
>Ga0316204_10006681_pt1 | contig 17528 bp, 18 predicted proteins | sample 6monrhotite_MG_2_FD_205661 | JGI IMG/M metagenome (GOLD analysis project Ga0316204, IMG submission 205661) | Microbial mat bacterial communities from mineral coupon in-situ incubated in ocean water Damariscotta River, Maine, United States -... | ecosystem: Environmental > Aquatic > Marine >... | reverse complement strand
CAAAACAATTATTTATATTCCTACAGTGAGATAAGCCTGAATTGATAATCTATTGCATGGCTAATAATTTCTCGGGAAGCTTTACACTTTTAAGCACAAAATCTCATTTTACTGGTAGATGATTTTGGCTGATAGTGTACATCACTCATCTTTTTACCCCTGTTTAAATAGAATAAAACGCTTAAAAAGCATTTGATCAATGGAAAACTTATGTCACTAGATAAACAATCAACAACTAATAATTCTGATAAGTTTAAAAAAGCGCTGGGAGATATTTATAATGTCATCAAAAAAGCGACCTCATTTCAACAGGGAATTACAGAAGTTGAAGCTGATATTTTAAACCTTGTTAAAGCAGAACGAATAACCATTTACCAAAGTTTAAGTAATGGTATAGAGATTCAGTCAGTGTTCAAAAGCAGTCGGGAAAAAAAAGAAATTCGTGTTCCCTTTAGTACAACTTCCATTGCCGGCTGGGTTGCATTAAGTAATAAATCAGTGGTTATAAAAAATCTTGATGACCCGGAGGAGTTAAAGCGAATACATCCTGACTTAAAGTATGATAGCAGTTTTAGTAAAGCCAGCGGTTTTATTGAAAAAAGTATGATTTGTGTGCCCATAAAAGAAGGCAAAGTCTTTCTGGGTGTATTGCAACTTATTAATCATACCGATGGTTCAGCATTCACTGTTGCTGATGCAAAAAATACCATTTTGATAGCACAAATGCTGGCCAAGAAATTTCGTTCGGATTTACAAACAACTCAGAGTCCTCTCCAATATCTGGTCAAACAAGGTAAAATCAGCCAGGATGAAATGTTGAAAATTGAGCAGCTCGACGCCGCTCAAACCGGTAATAGTTATATAAAGCTTTTATCTGAAAAAGGCATATCCAAAAAAGACATCGGGAAATCCCTGGAACATTACTATCAGGTTCCTTTCATGTCGTATCGGGATGATATTCTATTACCAGAAATATTTTTCCAGAATGTAAAACGAAGTTATTTGCGCAATAAAAAATGCGTACCCATTCAGGGGGATAAAAATGAGGTCGTAGTGTTGATTGACGATCCCAGTGATCATGAAAAAATCGTTGAAATTCAGAATATTTTACAAAGTAAAAATTATATTTTCCGCATTGGTCTGGAAGAAGATATTATTAAGTTTCTCAGTGATGAACACAAATTGAAGTCCATTGAAAAGGCTCGAATCGCTGAAGAAATATATAATGAAAAAAATGAACAGGTTGAATTCTCTCTGGATGCTTTAAAATCAGCAGCATCCACCGCCAATATCCATATGGTCGATAATATTATCAAAGAAGCCCATAGACTCGGAGCATCCGATATACATCTTGAACCAGGGGAAGATGAAATTTTAGGGACCATAAGAGTACGTGTTGATGGCATTTGTCGTCAGCTGGCAACAATACCAAATGAGAATTTTGATAGTATTATTGCCCGAATAAAAGTCATGTCCAGGCTGGATATTTCCGAACGGCGAAAACCCCAGGATGGCAAATGCAAGGTAATGGTTCGAGGAAGTGATTTGGAATTGAGGATTGCGACTGTTCCTACCGTCCATGGTGAAAGTATTGTTATGCGTCTGCTGGCTTCTGGCGAAGCTTTACCATTAAATAAACTTGACCTCGCTCCAGACATTCTGGAAAAAGTATATGACATGTGCAAACATCATCATGGACTGTTTCTGGTTGCCGGACCAACCGGTTCAGGTAAAACAACCACCTTGCACGCTATATTGAATCATCTCAATACACCTGATAAAAAAATCTGGACTGCAGAAGATCCCGTTGAAATTACTCAACCGGGCCTGCAACAACTTCAAATTAATAATAAAATTAACTTGACCTTTGCCAATGCCATTAGAGCCTTTATGCGAGCCGATCCCGATATTATATTAATTGGTGAAATGCGCGATGCCGAGACAGCCAATATTGGTATAGAATCGTCTTTAACAGGACATCTGGTTTTGTCAACTTTGCATACCAACTCTGCACCGGAGACTATTACACGATTATTAAATTTGGGTATTGAACGAGTCAATTTTACCGATTCTCTGATCGGTGTGTTAGCACAACGGCTGGTACGAACACTGTGCCCGGTATGTAAATCACCTTATCAACCTGATGATAAGGAAATCGATCATCTTATTGAATTATATGGCAAAGAGGCATTTGATAAAGACGGGTACACTCGTGAAAAAATGACGCTTTATAAAGCCAATGGCTGTGAAGATTGTGGAGAAACTGGCTATAGGGGCAGGACAGGATTGCATGAAATGCTGGTTGTTACTCCTGAAATGCAACAGCTTATATATGATGAAGCATCACTTCAGGTATTGGGCCAACAGGCCTGTAAAGATGGTATGCGGACACTCCTGCAAGATGGTATTTATAAAGTATTTAATGGTGGTATTGATTATAGCAGCTTGATGTCTGCCGTCGTCGAAAAGTAATAGAAACAACAACCCGTTCCTGTCAGGCACCAGGACGGGTTAATTTCAATTATATTTCTATACTTTTTATTTCTATACTTTGGTAAATAGTAATCCCAGACCGATATTGGGCACCGGACTGGTTCTGACATTGTAACTCTGCCCTTGTGAAAACTCTAAAGTAAAGGATATTTTATGGTTGTCATTGCTATGGGCTTCCAATAATTGCACAATTTTGGCACCATTCGCTGATTCAGAAAGAGCGGTATTATCTTTGTTGAATGCAAGTTCATCCACTGCAGCCTGGTTGCCATAACGGATTTCATTATTATCAATAATCAATAGTGGTTGTTTCACTTCATTGAACAGAGACATAAAACTATTTTCTAACACCTTGTTACGCATGGTTAAGCGGACATTTTCTACAATTATAGCGGCTCGTTCGGCAAAATTAGATGCTATCGCGAGATGGTATTCACGAAAAAATCTTTTCTGGCTATGCCCTAATGTCAATATACCAATGATTCGGTTGTTAATCATCAAGGGTACGACAACCACAGAACCGAACGGGTTATTGTCATCTATTGATACCCAGCGTTCATCAATCGAGACATCACTGGCCAAAGCTCCCTGCTTATGTCTATAAACCCAGCCCGCCATACCATCTCTCATTGACTGCTGAATTTTATATCGGGCCACTTCGGGAAAATCACCGGTACTGGTTAACAGATGATGAGTTATTTTGTCATTTTCCAAAAGATACAATGAGCTGAATTCAGCACTGGTTGATTTTTTGGCCAGTTCCACTACTTCTTTCAATACCAGGTCAATATTATCTGATCGAGTCAGTTGATATAAAAGGTCATGGATTTCTGTTTCATATAATGCTATAGACATCGGTGATTTTCCTTGATTCTGTCGCAAATAATAATACTATGGTCAATACGATATTGGCATCTATTGACTCTTTATTTCAAGCCATATTTCAGGCCGGTACCGATAAACCAAACTCAGTAAGAGCTACACTTAACATAGCATTACATAACAAAAATGCATAGTCACCATAGCAATCGATCCCGCCTTTGAAATAAAAAAAGCATCACCCGGGCTATTTTATTTTCTACATTTATTTTTTTCCGGTTTCAGTAAGCTCCTAAGTATAGGAAATTCAATAAACATTTTCAATTTACTTACATACTTCCAGGACGAAGTTACTTTACATTCAAATATTACACAATATAATTGTAAATATTAATTTATTTTGTACATGGAACAAATGAATATACCCCTAAAAAAAACTCAGTCAGTAAAGAAATCTAGCTCAGGTGATTCCCAGGAATATTTTCCGATAAGAATACTGGCTGAAAAAACCCATGTTGGAACGTCAACTCTTCGTGCATGGGAAAGGCGTTATGGTTTGCTGACGCCAGAGCGCACTCCTAAAGGTCATCGTTTATATAGTAATTCTGACATCCAACGTGTGTTTAAAATTCTTGATCTACTTAAAGATGGCCATTCATTGCCAAATATTGCAGAACTTTTATCAGTCGAAGATTTAACCAGGACAGAGAATATTCAATCTCGGCTTAACAGCAGTCTTTCTAACGGTGAACCTTCTCTAACTACAATCTGGGAAAACTTTTTGCAAAAGACCCTAAGTGCTGTCAGTGATTTCAGCACTGAACGTATTGATGCGATTTACAATGAGGCGTCTTCATTATACCCCATTGATATGGTTACTGAACAACTTATTGAGCCAACACTAAGCATGTTAGGCAATGAATGGCAGGTACAACCGAAGAATGGAATAGCCAAAGAACACTTTTACAGCAGCTGGTTAAAAAACAGACTGGGGGCACGTTTTCATCATGCCTATTCTCAAGCCCGGGGTACACGTATTATATGTGCCTGTGCACCCGGCAGCTACCATGAAATCGGGCTAATGTTATTTTCATTAACCGCACTGGCCAGAGGTTATCGTGTGCTTTATTTTGGTAGCGATTTACCCCTGGACCAACTGGAATATGTCGCTCAACGTTCTGCGGCTAAAGCAGTGGTGCTTTCAGTGCAAAACACCATGGCCAAAAATGTAAATAATGATTTGCCTGAATTAATTAAACAATTGAAGATTCCCCTTTTTATTGGCGGTAACAATCCACAGTTTAATGCCGATGCTTTTCAGACCTCAGGTGGCATTTTACTAGGGCAACAAGCCGGAATTGCGATCAATATTTTTGAACGCAGAATTCCAGCTTTTGTTAAAGCTGAAGACTAAAGCTGTTAAAATTCCACGCCACTCAACTGTGCCACGGTATGGATGTCCTTGTCACCACGACCGGATAAATTGACCACAATAATCTGCTCGGACGACATTTCAGGTGCCAGTTTTTTTGCATATGCCAAAGCATGACTTGACTCAAGGGCAGGCATTATACCTTCCACTCTGGTTAATTCATGAAAAGCCGCAAGAGCTTCTGAATCATTTACGGCGACATATTCAGCCCGTCCCATATCCTTTAGCCAGGCATGTTCAGGTCCTACACCTGGATAATCAAGTCCGGCTGAAATCGAGTGCGTCTGACCTATCTGACCATTTTCGTCTTCAAGAATATAGGTCCGATTTCCGTGCAAAACGCCCGGTTTGCCATGGCATAAAGGTGCGGCATGTTCACCACTGGCCATTCCACGACCACCGGCCTCTACGCCAATGATTCTGACATCCTGATCATTTAGAAAGGGATAAAACAGCCCCATGGCGTTGGAACCGCCACCAACACAGGCAACCAGGGCATCCGGCAGTTTACCGGCCTGCTGCTGAATTTGTTCACGTGCTTCACGACCAATGACTGCCTGAAAATCCCGCACCAGCATGGGATAAGGGTGTGGTCCTGCCACTGTTCCGATAATATAAAAGGTATCATCAATGTTGGTCACCCAGTCACGCATCGCTTCGTTCAGGGCATCTTTGAGCGTTCTTGAGCCGGACTCAACCGGAACCACCTCAGCACCAAGAAGTTTCATGCGATAGACATTGAGCATTTGCCGTTCAACGTCAACGGCTCCCATATAGACAATACATTTTAAGCCTAAACGTGCCGCTACCGTGGCACTTGCAACGCCATGTTGACCAGCACCAGTTTCGGCTATAATGCGTGTTTTTCCCATGCGTTTAGCCAGTAGTGCCTGCCCAACAGTATTATTTATTTTATGGGCACCGGTATGATTCAGATCTTCCCGTTTTAGCCATATCTGTGCACCACCTAGCTGATTTGACCAGCGTTTGGCAAAATACAAAGGGCTGGGTCTGCCAACATAATTTTGCAGGTCATCGTCTAGCTCGCTTAGAAATTGCGGATCTTGCATGAACTTTTCATAAGCAATACGTAATTCTTCCAGTGGTAACATCAGAGTCTCAGAAGCAAAAACACCCCCATATGGTCCAAAGTGACCCCGTTTGTCTGGTACGGACAACCAATCTACTCGACTTTGTTTATTCATTGCTTCTATTGCCTGTATTATTTCATAATTGTTATAAAGCCAATGGCTTCACGAGTGACGTAAGCCACGAAGAATCGTTTTTCCAGCCTACTTCGGGATTATCAACATAAAGTTCAATTTCATTACCATCGGGATCCAGTAAATACAGACTTTGACTGACGGTATGATCACTTTGCGCTTTTATTAAATAACCCAGTTTCTCTATTCGACCCTTTGCCTGTGTTAGTTCGACCAAGCTATTACCGACTTTCCAACCAACGTGATACAAACCAATTCGTTTGCCGGATAATGGGCCTTGTGCCTCACCAACATCAATGAGTAATAGCTCATGATGAGTTCGTCCACCGGTTAGTATTGACGCTCTGTCATTAAATATTTTTTCCTTAATTGAAAGTCCTACCGCAGCCGAATAAAATTTCAATGAAGCATCAAGATTTTTTAGGTAAAAAACCACATGACCCAATTCAATCATTTTTGTCCCCAAACTGCGAATACCGGATCAGAAATATGCGTTTGTTCGTAGTATGCATCATCTCCTGGACGCATAAGTCCACGGCAGGAACAGGTGTTAACCGGTCCTGTCCAGTTCGATTGCCGAAAATACTCCATTACCAGGCCTATACGCTCAAATTCATGTACTGCATACCAGGACCGTTGAACAAATCGTCTATGGCCTCGGTGCAACGGCCCCCATGCTCATCCGAGGCTGATTTGATTTCAATAATTTCCACTTTAAGATCAATTGTTTTTTTTGCCAATGGATGATTACAATCTAACACCATCATATGCTCTTCAATTGCCACTATTCTTAAGGGCAAAAAATCTTCAATCAAAGCTTGTGGCAGCAGTTCAATATCCCTCCAGACATTAAAACGATGGAAATGCTGTATCGCAAAATGTTGATTTGAATCGTTTTGCCATCTGGCAGTCAGTTTGAGATGAACAATATCATTAGTTCTAATCGTTACTTCACTCATGATAAATTCCCCCTCATAAAAATGAGCGAAACCCTAATTGTTCTGGATAAGGTTCAAGATAATGTTGTTGACTGATATAAGTTTGAGGATGTATCCGCAAATGATGACGTAGTAAAGTAATCGGCGTAATTAATGGCAATTGACGCTGACGATAGGCTTCAAACACAGACAGTAATTCCTGTTTATCCTCTCGACTTAACACCTGCTTTAAATATCCTAGAATATGTTGCAGTACATTGACTTGACGCCCCGGAGTGGATATCAAAGACATTATTTCCATAAACCGGTAAATATAAGCTTGTCGGCGTTGAAGTAGATCGGATTTCGTTGTACCTGAAACCATACGCCCCAGTTCCTGATAATAACTGCTGCCACGGGCCATGAGCATCAGTTTGTGCCGACTGTGAAATTGAATAAATCCATGAACGTTACTATCGGCATCTTCTATTGATTTCCAACGGCGATAGGCATAGATACGTTCAAAGAAATTTTCTCGCAACCGTGCATCATTAAGCCTTCCTTCTTCTTCAACCGGGATGAGAGGAAAGCGTTCAACAAACGCCTTTGCAAATAAACCGATCCCCTCTTTCCTACGATAACCGTCCTGATTGCTCACTACTGGAACCTGAATGAGGCCACAGCTAGGTGAATTTTTCTTGAATATATAGCCATCCAGATCAGCCAGCTCGGATACTCGGCATCGTGCATAATGATTCATTTGTGCGGTTAAGTCCTGTGTTGCATCCTTGCTGACAAGCAACCTTATATCCTTGCCCATTTGGCGTAATTGCATTACAGGACGAGGGGTAGCAAATCCCGCTTCCACTTCCGGGCAAATGGCCTTTAAATGCGCATGGCCGGACAAAGATTTGGCAATGAAGCGATTGAGTTTATGACCACCGTCAAAGCGCACCGGCTTACCGAGTAGACAGGCGCTGACACCGATCTTAACAGGTTCAATTTGAGCTAATGAACGAGAAGTTAAATTGTTTGTCTTATTCATAACGCTGAACTCCTGCCGGCCTTAATTAATTCAGTACAGCACCGATTGTTGATACCTGCTATATTTTTATACTCTTTTCTTGTACATGTCAATATTTCTTGTACAATGTTAATAAAAATAGATTTTAAACTGATATTGTGGAGTTACTCAATGAACACTATTTTATGGTTTCAGCGCGATTTACGCCTTAATTGTAATCCTGCTCTTAACTGGGCTTTGAAGCATGGAAATCCTATTATTGCCGTGTTCGTTTACAGTCCTGAAGAAGATCAACCCTGGCAATCAGGCCCGGCATCCAACTGGTGGCTTCATAATAGTCTGAGAGAGCTATCAAAGGAATTACTGCAACACGGTATTAAATTATATTTTTTCAAGGGCAATTCAACACAAATAATTCCGGAACTTATTTCAACGTTTAAGGCAAATGCAATTTGCTGGACTAATCGACATGAACCAAAACGAATTCAGTACGAAGCAGAAATTGACAGGAAACTGAATAACGAAGGGCTTGTTGTCAAGCGCTTTCAAGATGAATTACTGAAAGAAGCCAATGATTTTGTTACTAAAACTCATAAGACACCCTATAAAATATTTACCCCATTTTACAAAAGATTGCGTCACGAACTGGCATTATCTGGATATTCTAGTGATGTGGCAGAGACCCAATGGCCTGAAAATTTATCTTCACCTGTACAGCAGTATGAAGTAGGTTCAAACCTAGAACAACTCAACTTGCTAGACACAAATGACTGGTCCAGTAAATTATTCAGACATTGGGATCCAGGTGAAAAAGCGGCTTTGAAAAAACTGGATTTCTTTGTAGAGAAAAATTTAGACAACTATAGTCATAATAGGGATATACCGGGAATCGATGGCACATCCACCCTGTCGGCGCATCTGCATTTTGGTGAAATTGCTCCTGGTCAGATTTTAGCCGCATTATCACCATATATTTCTTATTATGACGGAAACCGAACCAATAATTCCGAGAGCTTTTTACGCCAGTTAATCTGGCGGGAATTTGCCCGTTATATACTCAGACATTTTCCGGATACCGCCAACGAACCCATGAATAAAAAGTTTTCTGCATCATTCTGGCAATTCGATCCATACAAATTAGAACAATGGCAGCAAGGTAATACCGGCGTTCCAATTATTGATGCCGGTATGCGACAATTATGGGAAACTGGCTGGATGCATAATCGCGTGCGAATGCTGGCAGCATCCTTTTTAACCAAAAATCTTGGTATTCCCTGGCAGGAAGGCGCCCGTTGGTTTTGGCATACACTGGTGGATGCCGATCTGGCTAATAATTCAATGGGATGGCAGTGGGTATCAGGATGCGGAGTCGATGCAGCCCCATATTTCAGAATATTCAATCCATACACACAGACCCAGCGTTTTGATAAACATCATTCCTATATAAAACGTTGGCAAAATATTTGTTCACAAAATTCTGCTACACAACCCATGATTGATGTCGGACAAAGCCGCAAAGATGCATTATCAAGATACAAACGTTATATGCGTGGATCGTCGGTATCGGATATTGATTAAAGATTCCAGTATCTCTTTCCACCGCACCCATTTGAAACAAAATATCTAACTCATAATGACTTTAATTACCATTACTCGATTTTGTCTATGACAGACAATTTTGACAACTTATTATTCTATTGTTTTTATTGAATTATTTATTTTAAATAAAATAATTACAAATCAAATTACATTATAATACTATTTGTCCTAGACATAAAAATATTTTTGTATTATGCTTGTTTCAACTGCTCAAAAATTGAGTCCTGTTAAAAAGTTGAATCATCCGAAGGATGAACAACCATGACTGCATATGAACTGCAAGTACAGAATACTGGAAGATACAATCACCAGGTTATGAACCTGAGAGAATCTGAAGGTTATGAAATATTAGCTTTTTATATACCCAGTGATCTGGTACATGAAAAAATTAATAACCTCACTGAAGAAGGAATTGATGAAGGATAAAATTTTTAGTGGCTGAGATTACGGAATCTATCAGAATATTAAAACAAGCACTAAAGCCATTCAAGAATAGGACTTTTATTCATATCTGAACTGTATTGGAGAATTACAATGAACACTATTAAAACATTACTATCTACAACTACTATAGCTGCTGCATTTGCATTTGGTACTGTACAAGCGAATGGATTTTTTTCAGTCGATTCACAACACAAACATCAGAAACAACAGAGTACATTTAATGATGCTGCTCATGAAGGTACTGAATTTTGGGGTTATTACAATAAAGACCTGTCCAAAGAAACTCCAAAAATTGATAAGGTATCCTCATTTGACGCATCAAAGCATGATGGAACTTATTTTTGGGACACATATAACAACTAAGCCATTACCCCACCTTTAAAATTATTACCGCAGGGCTATCTCTGCGGTACATATTGGATATACAAATGAGTATCAATGTTAAACGTCCTATAAACTGGATTGAACAAGGTTATATTCCAGATAGTATAATTCGCAAGGGTATTCGGAGATTATTAAAACAGCGACTTAAAGACATTAATGTAGATAATATAGAAAAATCTTCGAAATCAAAACACAAACTGATTCAGAGCATGTGTGAATCAATGATTGCTATTTCAACCGACAAAGCCAATGAACAACATTATGAATTACCAGTAAAATTCTATGACACAGTATTAGGTCAACATAATAAGTATAGCTGCTGCTATTGGGACGAAAATACTTTTACTCTTAATGAGGCTGAAATCAATGCCTTAGAAATTACTTGTCAACGTGCAAATATTACTAATGGGATTAAAATTCTTGAACTGGGATGCGGTTGGGGATCATTAACCCTATGGTTGGCAGAACATTATCCTGAAAGTGAAATAACAGCAATTTCAAATTCCAGATCACAAAAACTCTATATTGAACAACGTGCTATGGACATGGGTTTGAACAACATTAATGTTATAACCTGTGATATGAACGACTTTAACACTAATAAAAAATATGACCGGGTTGTTTCTATAGAAATGTTTGAACATATGAGAAATTGGCAACAATTATTCAAGAACGTATCTCATTGCTTGAATGAAGATGGACAATTTTTTATGCATATTTTTGCCAATAAAAACATACCCTATTTCTTTGAAAGCAAAGACGATAGTGACTGGATGAGTGAATATTTTTTCACGGGTGGGATGATGCCTAGCACCGATCTGCCACTGTTTTTTCAGGATGACTTACAAATTCTTAAGACCTGGATATGGAATGGTTCACATTATGCCAAAACATCAAACGCATGGTTAAAAAATATGGATGAACAAAGGTCTCAATTAATGAACTTATTAACATCTATCTATGATAGAGATGAGGCACACATTTGGTGGATGCGCTGGCGTATTTTTTTTATGGCCTGTGAAGAATTATTTGCTTTTGAAAATGGCCAACAATGGTATGTCACGCATTATCTTTTTAAAAAGAGATAATGTTCATGTCTCACTATGTCGTCATCATTAATATCATTGGATTTCAGGTGGGCTGGTTTGCCTGTGTTATATCCGCTGCCAATAATCAACCTGAGACAGGGATTATAATAGCATTAATAGTGATAGCATTACATATTTATATTTCTAAAAACAAAACCACCACACTATTACTATTATTAATAGTTACGCTGTTTGGCGGCACCTGGGATAGTATTTTAACCTTTCAAAACATTTTGCAATTTAATAGCGGTATATTTTCTCCATTTCTGGCACCTTCATGGATATTCATTATGTGGACTTTGTTTGCCACAACTTTAAATGTCTCTTTGGGATGGCTATATGGACATTATTTCTATGCAATGATCATAGGGGCGATATGTGGACCTTTAGTATACCAGGGTGGCGCAGCATTGGGGGCAGTTGTTATTCCTCAAACGTATGCCACTAATATTCTACTAGCAATTGCCTGGTCATTAATATTGCCTTTAATGATACTGTTGTCAGAGATTATTGAAAAATATTCTTTGGTCGAGGCTACAAAAAAATGATTTTTTCACACTATTTTGAAATATTAATACCATTGTTACTAATCACATTTTTATTCTGGTTGTTAAGTATTATAAAAAAAGATGTCAGTATTGTTGATAGTCTATGGTCTATATTTTTTATTATTGCCAGCATTTATAGTTATATACAATTAGACAACCCTTCTTCCAGAGCACAAATTGTGACTTTGCTGGTTATTTTCTGGGGGTTACGTCTAGCATTCTATATTACTATACGTAACTGGGGGCATGAAGAGGATTCTCGATATCAGAAAATTAGAAATAATAATGAACCTTATTTTCAATTAAAGAGTCTGTACTTAATTTTTCTTTTTCAAGCGATTTTAGCCTGGATAATTGCTGTACCTATTATTATTAGTATCCAATCAACTGAAGAACTTGGTTTTTTTGATTGGATTGGCCTTGGGTTTTGGCTAGCAGGAATGTATTTTGAGTCGACTTCAGATTACCAAATGTGGAAGTTTAAACGTAATCCTGCTAATAAAGGAAAAATTAACAGTCAGGGACTTTGGGGATACTCGCGGCACCCCAATTATTTTGGTGAATGTTTAATCTGGTGGGGTTATTTTTGTTTCAGCCTGTCTAGCAATGCTTATATGGCAGTTATTTCGCCTTTAATAATGACCTTTCTACTATTAAAGTTTTCAGGTGTTGCTTTATTGGAAAAGTCAATGAAGACTCGTCCAGGTTATGATCAATATATAAAAACAACCAATGCTTTTTTTCCTTCCCTGATTAAAAAACGTGGAGCTTAAAGGTGAAATTATGAAGCAAGATAAATCTTTTTTTGTTTACATATTCATTGTTTTTATATTTATATCCACTAACCAATCATTTGCAAAGATTTCTAATCATGATGAAAGTTGGAATTTCAATGTTTATCTGGATGACAAATATATTGGCTATCATCACTTCAAATTAGAAAACCATAATGAGCAACAAAAACTATTTAGTAAAGCAAAATTCAATGTCAAATTCTTATTTTTATCTGTTTATGAATATGAACATGAAAATACTGAAATATGGCGTAATCAATGTTTAAAAAATCTATCATCGAAGACCAACAGCAATGGTGATAAACAGTTCGTTAAGTTGAACACTAATAATAAACAAATAATAATTGAGACAGGAAAAGGAAAAAAAACATACAATCAATGCATCAGAAGTTTTGCTTACTGGAATCCTGAACTGCTTAAAACTGATCAAGTTCTAAACACTCAAACAGGGGAATTGTTTGGCGTCAAACTTATTTATATTGGCCCTGATAAGACCACAATTAACAAACAAATTATAAACAGTGATCATTATCGACTAGTTGGTAAGAGCATAGACATAAATCTTTGGTATTCAAAAAATAACAAGTGGTTAGCATTAAAATCGAAAACCGAGAATGGAAAAAGCATTTTTTACCAATTACAGGATAGCGTATTACAATGAAATCTTTGTATTTGATTTTAAACATTTTTGTATTGTTTGGATGTTCATCTCCACCAACAGAACCACTACCACGTGCTCATGACGTAGATATAGATCGTTTTATGGGTGACTGGTATGTTATTGCCAACATTCCAACTTTTATTGAAAAAAATGCCTATAACGCCCTGGAGAGTTATTCAATGAATAGTGATGGAAGCATTGCAACAACATTTAGTTTTAATAAAGATGGTTTCAATGGAAAACGCATAATCTATTCTCCCACGGGTTATGTTAATCCTGATGATAATAGTCTTTGGGGTATGCAATTTATCTGGCCTGTAAAAGCAGAATACATTATTGCCTATCTTAGTCCTGATTACCAACATACCATTATTGCAAGAAGAGCAAGAGACTATGTATGGATTATGTCACGCACGCCAAGTATTGAACCAGACACATACAAAAATTTAATTAGCTTATGTGCTGATATGGGGTATGACACGAATTTAATTAAAAAAGTCCCTCATCAGTGGCCTTAAGAAATTTTAATATAATCATCAAAAGTATTTCAATTAATAGTAAGAATATTAAATTATGAAAATAGCAATAATAGGAACAGGAATTTCTGGTAATGTTCTGGCTTATCATTTGTGCAAAGATCACGACATTACCGTATATGAAGCCAATGATTACATTGGTGGTCATACACATACCCATAAACTGGATATCAATGGGCGACCATATAATATTGATACCGGTTTTATTGTCTTTAATTATAATACTTATCCAAATTTCACTGCATTATTGGATGAACTGAATGTTGATACACAAAAATCCATCATGAGTTTTAGTGTAAAATGCGAATTAACGGGACTTGAGTATAATGGTAACAACCTAAACTCCCTCTTCGCTCAACGCAAAAACCTGTTCAGACCCTCTTTTTATCGTATGATTTCCGACATATTAAGATTTAATCGTGAAGCACCAAATATTATGGAGTCTCGTGATAACATAAGCAGTCTTGGAGAATATTTAAAAACAAACAAATATTCACAGCAATTTATCGATCAATATATAATTCCTATGGGATCAGCGATCTGGTCATCCAGCTATAAACAGATGCTAAATTTTCCGGCACAATTTTTTATTCGTTTTTTTATTAATCACGGCCTGTTAAATGTGCAAAACAGACCTCAATGGCATGTTATCAAAGGTGGTTCCAAAACTTATTTAAAAAAACTTACCTCCAGTTATAAGCAGGATATTAGACTCAATTCAAAGGTATTAAAGGTCAATCGATTTCCAGATCATGTGGAAATCTTGACTAAAAACAACTCACCTGAAAAATATGATTTTGTTTTTTTTGCCTGTCATAGCGATCAAGCATTAAGCTTGATTAATAACGTCAACACATTCGAATATAACACTTTATCAGCATTTCCCTATCAAAAAAATGAGGCGATATTACACACTGATACCCGGTTATTGCCAAAACGAAAACTGGCCTGGGGATCCTGGAATTACCATCGCCTTAATAATAAAGAGCAGCCCGTGGCACTTACTTACAATATGAACATGTTACAGGGTATCGACAGCAAAGAAACCTTTTGTGTCACTTTAAATAATACCGCTGCTATTGATGAATCAAAAATTATAAAACAACTTGAATATGCTCATCCTCTATTTACCTATAGAACGATTGATGCACAAAAAAAACATAGTCAGATAAATGGTATAAATCGTTGTTTTTATGCAGGCGCTTACTGGCGTTATGGTTTTCACGAAGATGGAGTCGTTAGTGCTCTGGATACACTAAAGAATTTTCAGGAACAAATAGCTTATGCACAGCAAAATATACGCAGGACAGGTTAGTCATCGACGTTTGAAGCCTCATAAACATCAATTCAATTATACGATGTTTATGATGTATCTGGACCTCGATGAACTGCCTGTAATATTTACACCATATTTCTTCTGGTCTTCAGAACATTTTAATTTAGCTTATTTTAACCGTAAAGACCATATGGGAGATTCATCACAATCACTAAAACAATCTGTAATTGATCTAGTGTTTAAAAAAACGAATATTCAACTCAATGGTCCAATTCGATTATTGACTCACTTAAGATATTTCGGTTATGGCTTTAATCCAGTGAGCTTTTATTATTGTTTTAATGAACAGGATAGCGATATTGAAGTAATCGTTGCTGAGGTTAACAATACGCCGTGGGGGGAACAATTTTGCTATATTTTTCCTAATAATGATAATGATATAACAATCAAAAAGCATCGTTATGAGTTTAAGAAAAAATTTCACGTTTCACCTTTTAATCCAATGGAACAGAATTATAAATGGGCTATCTCATTACCTCAACAACATCTTTCGGTACATATTGAAAACTGGAGAAACAATGAAAAAATCTTTGAAGCGTCTTTATCCCTGGAAGCTGAAGTCATTAACTCGACCTCTTTAAGAAAAACATTAACTCGCTTTCCATTGATAACAATTAAAGTAATCTCAGCTATTTATTATCAGGCATTTAAATTATGGGTTAAAGGTACACCTTTTTACTCTCATCCTAAAAGCAGTTTACAATCACAAATCAAACACAAATGAGGTAACGCTCATGAAATTAAATATTATTCCTGCATCACAGATCCAGTTAAGACAATCCCCCCGTATATTGGATCACTTTGCTAAACGAATTGTCTTATCAAAATTGAATCACATAAAAAAAGGGTTTCTAACGATCATTGATGACAGTCAAATTTATGAATATGGCACCATGGATTCACATAAGCTAAACACAGTAATTACTGTTCGAAGTCCCTCTTTTTACAGCGCTGTAGCCTTTAATGGAAGTATCGGTGCTGGAGAATCCTATTTTCTTGGTGACTGGGATTGTGATAACTTGACTAATCTTGTACGTCTTTTATTGGTTAATCGTAATGTTATTGATACTATGGACAGCGGATTCAGTAGGCTTCAGACAATGATTCATCAGGTATTTCACTGGTTTAATCGAAACACATTAAAAGGCAGCCGACGAAATATCGCAGCACATTATGATATTGGTAATGATTTCTTTGATCTTATGCTAGATTCTAGAATGATGTATTCATCTGCAATATATCGTAATGAGCATAACACTCTTGAAAAAGCCGCTGTCTATAAACTGGATCATATTTGTCAAAAGCTTCAACTGACAAAATCGGATCATCTACTTGAAATTGGTACCGGCTGGGGAGGTATGGCAATTCATGCAGCAAAATATTATGGTTGCCATGTCACCACCACCACCATTTCAGAGGAACAATATAAATACGTCCAAAATAAAATAAAAGAAGAAAACCTTGACGATAAAATTACTCTGCTTTTTTTGGACTATAGAAAGCTGACGGGACAATATGACAAACTTGTTTCTATTGAAATGATTGAAGCTGTTGGTTTAAATAATTTGGCTCTGTATTTTAAAAAATGCTCTAGTCTGCTAAAACATCAGGGTTTAATGTGTCTCCAAGCTATAACCATTGCTGATCAAAGATACGAACAGGCCAAAAAGAACGTTGACTTTATTCAAAAATATATTTTTCCAGGTGGAGGTTTGCCATCAATATCAGCGATGTCAAATGCCATTTCCAGTGAAACAGATATGCAAATCTATAATCTTGAAGATATTGGTTTACACTATGCACAAACCTTGCGTGACTGGCGTGAACGATTTTTTCACAATGAAACTCTAATAAAAAAATTAGGTTATAACGATACCTTTATACGACTATGGGAGTTTTATTTATGTTATTGTGAAGCTGGATTTATGGAACGTTCTATTAGTACAGTACAGCTTACCTTAACAAAACCTGAGTGCCGAAACAAAGACTAAAGCGCTTGCTAAATGCTTGATTAAAAATCTTGAGCCGATAAAAGCTATACACTTGTAATTAGATACTTTTATCATTTACATATACTTAATACAGACCTTAGCCAAGGTGATGCTTGATAATTTTCATGTTAATACTTTATTCGTTGATATCCTTGGCTCCATATAATTTTACTAAGCCAACACACAAATCGGCCTCAAAATTTCGGCCAATGGCCACCAGACCGATACGTTTTATTTAA
>Ga0316204_10006680_pt1 | contig 17529 bp, 21 predicted proteins | sample 6monrhotite_MG_2_FD_205661 | JGI IMG/M metagenome (GOLD analysis project Ga0316204, IMG submission 205661) | Microbial mat bacterial communities from mineral coupon in-situ incubated in ocean water Damariscotta River, Maine, United States -... | ecosystem: Environmental > Aquatic > Marine >... | reverse complement strand
CACAAGATAGTGATAAAAAAACTTGTGCGTGAAATTCTTTCGTGAAAATACTTAAAGCTATTGCAGATTTTTTTAAGGCAGAAAAAGTAGAGTACTGGCATAGGGATCGTTCAATTGAAGTGGTTGCTCTGGAGAATGGAATAAATATTGATTCTATTAAACAGGAAACCAGGGTAATGCTAAAGAATGAAGGCAGGGTTGAAGCGTTCACAAAACTTAAACACCGGTTTCATGTCCCCCTTTCTTCTGCATGGCGATTCGTCGATAAACTCGATAATTAAATGCATGATAGGAAAGCACAGTTAGCTTAAGAATTACGTTTAATTAAATCAGCTACCCCTCTTCATCTGGTATGTTTATAATTAACTCGAGTAATCATTTAGGCAGGATAATACTCACTACGCTATAAGTAAGACTATTAATCGGCTTACAAAACTCTTAATGGATTATCAGAGGAAATAAAATGAACAAACTCACATCTACCCTGCTAATAACTATTGGCTCAATTACATTTTCAACATCTAATTTAGCTCATGCTGAGAATCATCATGCCAGCTCTCCCGTATTTAAATCTACTCCCCTTGCCAGTAATATTTTCATGTTACAGGGCAAAGGTGGCAACATTGGTCTGATTAAAGGTAAGCAGGGCCTACTGTTAATTGATGCAGATTATAAGGAAATGTCTAGCGCCCTTGAGGCCGAGTTGACTAAGCACGGTGGCATTAATAAAGTGAGTTACCTTATAAATACACATTGGCACGGTGATCACACACAGGGTAACGATGTTATTGGTCATCATGCACAAATTATTGCCCATGAAAATGTTAGGCCACGATTATTAACATCTCAGGAAATAAAGTTATTTAATATGGTCACTGAGCCATACCCTCATCACGCACTGCCTTCTATTACCTATAAAACCAGTATGTCTCTACATATTAATGATAAAGAAATAAAGGTAGTGCACTTCCCCAATGGGCATACTGATGGAGATTCAATCGTATTTATAAAAGGTGCCAATATTGTACATATGGGTGATCACTTCTTCTCTGGCATGTTTCCTTTTGTAGATGTAGCTCATGGTGGCAACGTATTGAATATGGCCAAAAATATACAATCTGTTTTACCAATGCTGGACAGTAAAACACAAGTAATTCCCGGCCATGGCCCACTCTCAACTAAAGCAGACCTTGAGGCCTTTTACAACATGCTAATTGGCACATCAGCAGAGATTAATGCCATGAAAGAAAAAGGCATTACACTGAATAAAATAAAGGAAAAAGGCTTATCCAAAAAATGGGAGTCATGGACTAAGGGCTTTATACCCGAAAAGGTGTGGATAGATATTGTTTATAGTAGTTTGAAATAAAATATTTTTATTATCTACAGCTATGAGCACTAACATTTTAGGCATCCAGGGTGTTATTGCCTATTAATTACAGAAAACAATATAACCCTTCCAATTAATGCTTCATTGCAGCGATGTAATTAATAACTAAAAGTTCTGATACAGGTTATCTTTATACATTGAGGTGTTTACTGTAATAAAATGGTATACTCACAATCATATTTTTAATAAATGAAGTTAGTATTTAGGTCATATTGACGAGCAACTGGAAGAAGCATTTAATTAATGAGTAATAATGATTATGTTGTTATAAATAAAATTAAATAGAGATGCAAAGAAAAAAATAAAGAACTCTCACCTTAAGCTACCATCTAGCATTAATACCAAGACTCATTAAGAATCAACTTCGAACAATACTTTCTATTTTTTTCAGATCAAATATATATTCATCACCTTGTTTAATTAATAGATTATTACGTTTAAATTCGGCGATGGTCCGGCTAGCTGTTTCAGTGGTAACTCCCAGAATAAAGCCAATATCTTCACGGCTAAATAACTTGCATTTATTTGTATCAAATTTATCAGCTAATTTTAGTAATAAGTTTGCCATTCGTTGTTTTACAGATCCTGTTGATAACTTTGTTATCCAATTGTCTGCATCATTAAGTGCCATATTCCAGCGACTAATGAGCTCTTTATACAGTTCTGGGTTTTGATTGCTTAGTTCGTTTACGGCAGGTACAGGTATGCGGCATACCTGTATATCGCTCAATGCTACGGCATCGTGATTGTAGCCAGGTTCCAGCAAGGCCTCTAATCCAATTGTATCTGCTTTAAAGCCCAGCCTTACAATACGCTGATTGCCATCAGGCAGAGATTGTTGCAATTTAATAATTCCAGAGCGAATTGTGTAGAGGTAATTTGCATCATTAGCAATGTGATATAGGGTCGATCCAGCAGGTAAGGTAAATTGATCGATTGGGTTATGCAGAAACTCAAAATCACATATATTTAAGCCGGAAAATAAAGCTGAATCTCTGATTGAGCAATTTATGCAATTTTCCTTACCTTCCCATGCTTCTTGTAATGTAATAACTTTCACTTGTTAACCTACTTTATGAGGGGAAGGATAAGTATATAGATAAAAGAGTCGAATATATTGAAATTTAATTTTATTATTAGATTTATTACATCCGAAATGATAAGCCCCATCCCTAAACATCAGTTAGTAATAACCGAGAGAGTATAATCATAGCTATCTAAGTCAGTACGAGGCTCTGAGTGCACTATAAAGACCAGTGATGGGTGGCTATTAGAAACGGGTACAGCGATATGTATGATCATAAAAACAGGTATAACTGTTCAGTATTTTTTAGACGCCACATCATAAAGAAAAATAGGTGAAATAAAATGACAACAATCATTATATTAGCGATAGTCGGTGCTGGAATAGTAACTGGTTTACTATTCGCATTCTCAAACTTTATTATGCGGGCATTCGCAGACTTACCAAATGACAAGGGCATGTTTACGATGCAAAGGATAAATGAAACAATAATCAACCCCGTGTTCTTGTTACTCTTTTTTGGAACCCCCATTCTCTGCTGCCTGATTGCTATAAAATCTATCTCACAATTCAATGCACCGAACAGCCTACTTCTTTTATTAGGCGCATTTGCCTACCTGATAGGACCTTTTGGTATTACTGTATTGTTTAACGTCCCTTTAAACAATCAACTAGCCAAAGCTAAACCAACTTCTGCTGATGAAGCCTGGCCTATTTACCAAATAAGATGGCAGCGCTGGAACCATATAAGAACTTATATAGGAGTAGCATCTATCTTTTTACTGGCAACAGGTCTAAGCACAATTCAAAATTGATAGCTAAAGCACCTATAGATAGGATGTAATGCCATTCAAGCTATTAGCTTTTTGTCATCTAAAATGGGCAACCAAAGCGATCAGCTTTTATTCCTATTTTTGTATTTGGGCATTTATCACGATAATCAGGCGTGCCATCTTTATCACTGTGCCGTGGACAGCCGTTCTCGCTAACACCTGCTGAAATCTCAAGTGCTGTGTTATTAGGGCAATAGTCCAGATAATCTACAACCCCATCCTTATCAGAGTCCAATGCGCAGCCCTGACTATCGACAGGTACACTTACAGGTGTATCTGATAGTTCATCTTTGGAAAATAAAGATAGATATTTGGAGTCTTTATTTGCCTTACGCAACTGGGGTGTATTAGGACATTTATCCACTTCATCTAATACTCCATCATGATCCATATCAGAAAATCTATCTGCAGGTGCAAGATTAGATATCAGCATTAAGGCCATAAATAAAAATAATAAGTACATACTTAACGACCCAGAATATCATTTATTTCATCTTGCGAGAGTATCTGTGCTTCGTAATTACCCGTCCCAATAATACTCTCAATACGTCCAACATATGCTTTCAAGTGGCTTTTAGAACCGTCTAGTAGAGAGTTATAAGCATTAATGAGTGACTGCTCATCGGTATAGTTAAGACCACAGTCATTAATATCATTGTCAGTATCAACAATTATCTCCGGGCACTCCACAATATCATGCATATCCAGCTCTTCTATCAGGGCCCCTACATATAGTGCGTCGAGTTCACTCTGTGAACCTTGATTAATGAGTAGCTGATACTTATCCATAAAATAAGCACCATAATCTTTACCAGTAAATACTCCAAGACTGGATGGCAAATTATTCGTTTCTGGATTAGGGTCCTCTATTCCATATTCTTCAAGTTTATCTCTCATCACATCGGCATGAGTTTGTTCAGAGCCCTCTCCAACATTTACAAACACACTTGAATCAGGCCACATCGATGCCAGTGATGCATAAACATCTCTTGCCAACTTTTCTTCTTCACGCATAAATATTAAGTGATGTTGCTCTGCCTTATCTAGACCGCCAGAAGTATCATCATCTGAAGTGTTATCTGCTGAATTATCGTCATCTGAGTCATCGTCTGGTAATTCATTACTGCTATCTGAGACAATGTCTGGCGCCACTTCAACCACATCACTTTGAGAATTTAAACTAGCTAAAGCGGTAGCTTCTTCTTCACCTGCGTTACACGCAGTCAAAGCTAAACCAAGTGAAGCTGTTAGGCTCCATACTGAAAATATTTTTTTGTTAATCATTTTCACTCACCTTTATGTTAAGCATGACATAGCCTATCAATCTAATAGAATAGAAACATTCGATATAATCACAAAAATAAATGGAACTTTTTAGCACTTAATATTGAAATTATATGAGGACTGAGTTTTTTTATTCAAGAGGAATGAATATTTAATGATACTAATAAAAACAATAAGCAATTAGATTATTATTTATAGTAAAAGAAAATTACTTATATTACGAAAACAACTAGTTTAATTGATGTAAATCAATATGCAATAAATTCTATTACAAGGCTACACAGTTTATATAAACATAAATAATGACAAACTATTATAGTTTTAAAAAAACAGCAGATGTCTAATGTAAACTCTGAATTAAAATATCAACATAATTCTTCAAGTCACGTTTTGAGTCCCTATCAATAGATGTAAACTCTAAGTGGCACTTATATTCATCTGCAAACTCACTAACACGTACTACTCTTGCGTATACATCCCGTGTACGCTGATCCATCAATGATGTTGAGAAATCTATTTTAACCTCATCATGCATAGCCAAACGTATTGGCATTGTGGCAAATACACCACTATAACTAACATCGATAATCCGTCCAGAATACTCATGGGGTAAAATTATTTTACCTGCCATACAGTAAAATGAAAGCGGCATATTTACGCTGACTCTAGGGCTCTTTCTAATTTCTCGGCAGGGAACCTTTAATTTGTAAGGCCTGTTAATCGATAATAGGTCATACATTTTTACCGCATCTTGCCTACCCTTTACCTGTACCTCGTTTACTTCACCAATTTCAATATAATCTTTAGCCATGTTATATGTATTTTCACTTAATAGTATTTGACCTCGCAAAGTATGCGCCTCTAGTCTAGAGACCAGATTAACTTCATTGCCGATAACCGTATATTCATTATGAAACTCAGAGCCTAAACTTCCAGCAACCACTTCACCTGTATTAACACCAATACCCATATACAACGAAGGCATGTCTAAACTTTCATTAATTCTATTGATATCTTCCATCGCTAATTGCATTTCTATTGCACAGCACAAGGTTCGTTCTAAATCATCATCAAAGTTATTTGGCACGCCAAATAAAACCATAATTGAATCACCCATAAACTTATCGATAACACCGTTATACTTTTGAATAATTTCACTCATTTTTTCAAAATATCGATTAAGTAAATTTAGTATAGTCACCGGAGGATAATCTTCTGACATAGATGTGAATCCTCGTAAGTCAGACAACAGAATATTAACGAGTTTTTTCTCTGTTTGTACCGAATTGATCAGCGCATTATCGACGGCTTTAAAAACCTTACGTTCAATTAAAGGCGTATCAGAGGATGATTGATTCTGTAAGCAGGTCTCTTTAACAACAGACATAACATTGGAAACAATGTTACGCTTTACAATATGATTTATAGTTTTCATTATTTAAAACCCGAATTAAATTAAAACCAGCAGTTTATGACCGCTGTGTATCACACGGAAAACTACAAATAATTATAGTACATGAGATCTTGAGCTAGCCTGAAATACACTCATTAATACAATGCACACACTACACTATCTGCTATAGAGCTTATAAAAGGAAACATAGTCACCTTATTTGACCCCGCTAGTCCGTAGAAAATCAATAAGTTATACCTCTTATTAAACCTTAAATATTACCTCTAAAAAATATAGCAACATACGGTCTAACAATCAGGTCACTTTTCATTAATAAAACACTATACTCATTGGTACATGTTTTATTTAGGTAGCTTACAAAATCCTTGCATGGTGTTTCTAATTATTATTACGCGAGTTCGTTTTGAACAAAAACAAGATTAAAGCATTACAAGATGTACTGCATACAGACATTCCCTTGACTAAACACATCGGCATAATCGTTAGAGAATTAACAGATACTTCATTAAGCCTGTACGCCCCTTTAGAGAATAATATCAATCATAAATATACAGCTTTTGGTGGCAGCATTTACTCCGTCTCTGTTTTATCGGGTTGGGGACTAATTTATTCACTTATACAACAGCATAATTTGACTGGTCATATAGTCATTCAGGAAAGCAATACCAAGTTTATAAAGCCCGTTACTACAGATATAAACAGCAGGTGCTCTTTCGAATCCACAGAACAATGTGACAAATTCCTTAAGATGTATAAACGAAAAGGTATAGCAAGAATCCAACTACAAGCCAACATCACTTGTGCCGACGAAAATGCAGTCATATTTAACGGCACTTATGTTGTGCATACATAATACATATATCAAGCAATCTGAATGAAAGCCCTAGAACAGACTAAAGGAGCTGTATCACCCTATTCAATAAATTGAATATAAATGGATTTTGGGCTAGTTTTTATCAAATAATAGGACTGCACCAATTTTTATACCATAAAAAATGACAGAAGCTGATAACAACAATATAATTTAGTAATTCAATTACTTAATAGCCGCAGAGGCTTTTATATAACTTAAGTGCTTGAATTTTCTTACTATGAAAAGATCACAGAGGGAAAGTCTTCTCATCAAATGCCATGATAAATAATCAATTTTACTCATACTTGCACAAACAAATACCGATAATAATTCTGCTTTCAGTTTTTCCGGGCCTGGGCTATATTTTTCTTAGCTGGATGCATGATATCCCGTTAATGGCTGTTATATGGTATTGCGCTATCCTGGCTATATCTTTCTTCGGGTATCGTATCTACAGGCAGTATCTTGATAATGGGCTGAATTCTGCCCAGCTCATATCCTGGTATAAAAAACTCAAGGCGTTCTATTACGCCTTTTTTTTCCTATGGTTAGTTATCTTCATGCTCTTTATATCTAAAGATGAATATAAGCTGCATTACATAGCCATATTCACTGAAATTGGCGCAGCGGTTGTAGCCTCTGTTTTGCTGGTCCCGGACAAGAAGCTATATAAGCCCAATGTCATCATGCTGATGATACCGTTGGCACTATATTTTCTAGCCATTAATGAATGGTACGGATACGTACTCTCGATTTTTTCACTGGTTTTAACATGGGTCTTGTTGTATGCAGCTGGTAGCAGCCATACCTTACTGATGACCACTAACTTTCAGGCGAACCATGATTCGCTTACCGGATTAAAAAATCGCTACTTTTTTATTAACCATTTACAACGCATGATTGGCATGCTGCGCAGCTCCAACACCTGGTCATACCTACTGCTAATTGATTTAGACCACTTTAAAGCTGTTAATGACTCTTTAGGTCATGATATTGGTGATCGATTATTAAAGACAGTCTCCGACAGAATTACGCAGCAGAAAAACAAGGACAGCTTACTCGCACGCCTTGGTGGTGACGAATTTGTTGTTGTTGGTCTTGAATATAAAAATAAGGAACAGTGTCTTTTAGAAGCTGAGGCTTTAGCTAAAAATATTTTAAGCACTCTTAAAGAGAGCTATGTCATTGACATGCACCATCTTTATATTAGTGCCAGTATTGGTGTTAGCCTTATAGACGGCATTAACAATGATGCAAATCATTTAATAAAAGAAGCTGACATCGCCATGTATGAAGCTAAAGCAGCTGGTCGTGATGGTGTTATTATTTTTGATGAGACAATGAAAAAACGCGTTGAAGATAATTTAGAAGTTGAACAATTGTTGCGTTTTTCACTCAAAAACCATGAAATCGTCCTTGCCTATCAACCACAACTAGATGAAGACAAACAAATTGTAGGCGCAGAAGTATTGGCAAGATGGAACAATATAAAGATAGGTTCGGTACCTCCCGATATATTTATTTCTATTGCTGAGAAAACGGGTTTTATTATTGAGCTTGGTCATTACATAATGGAGAGCGCTTTCCAAACATTAAACCAATGGGAAAAACAGGGAATCGAACTTAGTCAGTTTTCAATTAATGTCAGCATGCGACAGTTCTTTTATTATGACTTTGTTAACAATGTAAGTGATTTATGCGATCAATATCTTTCAGACGAGTCAAGGCACAAAATCATCTTTGAAATTACAGAGAGTGTCGTAGCAGAGGATGTAGATAGCGTCATCCAGATAATGCATGAAATTAGAAAACTTGGTATACGCTTCTCAATGGACGATTTTGGCACTGGATATAGCTCATTAAGTTATTTAAAGCGTCTGCCTATCTCTGAAATTAAAATAGATCGATCATTCATCTCTGAAATCGATAAAGAAGAGAATGACCAAATGATGGTTCATAGCATTTTAAATATGGCAAATCATTTTGATTTAACGGTTGTTGCTGAAGGTATTGAAACCATTGAACAGTTTAATTTTTTAAAAGCAAACAAGTGTGAGCTTTATCAGGGCTTCCTGTTCTCTAAACCTGTGACCGAAAAAGAGTTCAGAGCGCTAATCAAGCACTAAATTGTAGTAGGTAAAACAATGCAAGCATTTATAGGCTGGATATTAATTACTATAGGTGGCATCTTATACATTGCGCAAATCATATCTTCCATAAATTTTGATTTGGCACAGAGACTAGGTATTCAGGAAAGCACAGGGTATACCGATCCATTATTACAACGATCTGAGCGCTATACGGCTTATTGGGATTTACTAACGCTCCTATGGCTACCACTAGCCGGTATACTTATGATTTTTAATCATCAATTATGGCCAATTATGTCATTGATAGGTGGTGCAATATATTTAGACTCTTCCGGCAGAGAAGCTGTTAAAAATATTAGTTTTCGACATGAAGGCGTTAAAACGGGTACCATAAAACAGCAGAGAATATTTTTTACTAGCTATATAGTCATGTTCGTTTTGGCTGTTTTTATCATGACATATTCAATCAGTCATTTGACATCAAGCCTATAATTACTTCAACACAGCTTGAGCTAGTTAAACCTCACCTATAGAATCTGTATTAAATAAAAATTAAACCCTCAATGTGGAACACCTAAACATCATGCCTGAAATTAGCCTAACTACCCCTGCACTATTATTCCCTGCAGTATCTCTGTTAATAGTTGCTTACACCAATCGTTTTAATGCTATTTCATCTCGCATACGCGCACTCAGTGCAGTCTATAAAGAAACTCCCAGCCACTCTCTAATGGCACAAATACAGAGCTTGCGTGAACGTGTCAAAATAATTCAGTATATGCAGGCATTTGGTGTGGGCAGTCTATTTTTATGTGTAGCCTGTATGTTCGCGCTTTTTGCGGGAAAAATATTTTTAGGTAAACTTGTATTTGGTATTAGCCTTATTAGCATGCTGCTATCACTTGGCTACTCTTTATGGGAAATACTGGTATCTGGACAAGCCCTCAATTTGGAACTTAATGAACTGGAATCAAAAGCCGAATGACTGATACTTTTTCTTCCTATTCGATAATAGTTAAGTCATGAAGAAACTATTCAGCATAATAAATGACACCGCCATAGTATGATGAGTTAATACCTGATGAAGAATACTAAGCAACGTGATAAAGATGTTCGGCGCATTATATTAATAGAGGGTTCGGTTAACCTTTTGGTACTTATTGCCAAAACCATTGTGGGCTTCTCAACGGGTTCATTAGCCATATTAAGCGATGCCATTCATTCATTAACGGATGTAATTAATAACATGATTGCCTGGATGGTCGTTCGACTATCCAGCACCCCTCCTGATCGCAAACACCCGTATGGTCATAGAAAATTTGAAACCCTGGCCGTATTTTTTCTCGCATCTCTGCTGGTATTACTTTCTTTTGAGCTGGCCTTACAGGCAATTACTAAAGAAGATACCGAGATAGTTAGCTCAGCATGGGGAATGGGCGTTATGCTGGCTATTTTAGCCATCAATATTACGGTGTCTATTTGGCAACGAATGTGGGCACACCGATTAGAGTCAGATATCTTACTCGCCGATGCCAGCCACACCTTTTCTGATGTATTAACAACAATCGTCGTCATCGTAGGTTGGCAACTCTCAACAATGGGATATAAATGGCTAGATAGAGCCTGTGCCCTGGGAGTTTCTGTACTCGTCTTATATTTAGCCTACATGCTATTCAAAAAATCCTTACCCATACTTGTGGATGAATATTCTATAGAACCGGATCTAATATCTAGATCTGTTGAAAGTATTAGTGGTGTACGCCAAATACGCCGCATTCGCTCTCGTTGGATAGGTACTGACAAATCTGTAGATTTAATAATATCTGTGGACCCTCACTTATCAACCCATGATTCCCATAAAATCACATCAGAGATAGAACAACGTATAGATGAGGAGTTTGGCATTTCTGATATCTCTATCCATGTTGAGCCATTTGATGAAAATATCGATGTAAAATAGATATTTTCGCTGTATCACCTACTAACTCAGCATTTCTATCGGGCTTATATACAAATATAAGCCCTAATTTTGAATTAATTAGCCAATATAAAGTCAAAACACAACGTTCTGTGATGTAAATAACGTTTAAAAACACTAAAAACATATAAAATTGTGATATTCATCTACAAAAACAATAATTTACTGACTACACTTAATCAAGAATATCAAAAGTGGTGATTAACATGCAGACAGCTAGAAAACTAAATACCCAAACAAAGTACTCAGTGAATGATAGCCAGCACTCCGCCCGACTGGAAAAAGTTTTGTTAGCTAAAACATATCCCGCACAAGATAAAGCTGTAGGCGTGGGTTATGAAGATATCTCAATAGAATCTAGACTGGAAGCCGAAAACGAGCTTGAACAAGCCCTAATCAAAATGTTTGGTTACCAGTAAAAGCGCAAGAAAAATAACGCTGAGCTTGATCCCACGGTCAAATTCAGCTGTTGTTTTAAACCTTTGTATAGTCCCTCCTGTTAAAGCAAACTGATCTATTCTAAAACGTCCTCCTCTAACTCCGCACCTTTGAAAACCATAAACACACATCAAGAAATGCTATAATCTGGTTCTTTATAAATCTGACTTCGCATAACATCGTTATCAATAATTATTCATCAGGTAAGAACGTTGAACACCAGGAAAGATGAGCTATTAGCTGCTCTTGAAGAAAAAAAATCACTTTTAAGCTATTCCACTAAACATGCCAGCAGCTGGAACGTTATCAAGTATCAATCTTCGGGTAATATCCAAACATCTAAAACCTACGTGAAGGTATTACAAAAGGAAATTAAACAATTACAACTTTTACTGAACGCCCTTGATAAATAAGGCGTTGCTACTTGATCACATCATCACTGCCCTTGAATCTCTATATCAAGATGCTTTTGATGCGGCTATGCGAGCATATGACACAGCGACAAACGATGAAAATGAAGCTGAGAACAAATATGACACTCTAGGCCTTGAGGCTTCATATCTTGCACAGGGTCAATCTAAGCGGGTTATCGAATGTGAAGCTGATTTAAATGCATTTAAAAAACTCAAAATCAATGAACCAGATGCCAATGGCACTATTATATCAGGCTCATTAATATACCTGCTGGAAGAGAACAATAATATATTAATACTTTTTTTAGGCCCAGCTGCCGGTGGCCTAACTGTAAAATTTGCTCACACAAGTATCACAATAATTACACCATCAGCTCCGCTTGGAAGAGCCTTACTCGGGCGTTCTGTAGATGATGAAATAGAATTAAAACTCGGCAACATCCAAAAACTCTACTCTGTTACAAATATCCTTTAATCATTTCAGGTGACATCCTTATTCTTAATAAGTCATAATCAATCGTTATAGTTAGCCCCCATAGCAAAATATTATTAATGACCAGTACTTAAGAGTACTTATCATTCAGGCAATCATAGTCTTCGATAACAGTTTGCTAAATATCAATATTTTATACAATCCTCACGCTATAATGTGCGTAGATAATAAGGAAACTGATATGACTAAACACAGCCCAAGTAAATTCGTTACCGATGGATTAAATGATGCGTATGAAAAGCTCTTGATGCTTTCTATCAAAGAGGCTCAACTGTTGAAGAAAAAGACTGGGCCCGCCTTACATAAGATCATTGATCAGATAAGTCAGAAATCATCTGAATTTGGTGAATTATCCAATGTTGAACTCAATAAAATATCAGACTACCTGAAACGTGATTTGCATGATGCCGCCACCTATATGGCAGAAAATAATGCTGAATTTAGTCAATGGTTAGCCATTGATACTGAGCTTGTGGAAGATTTTTTATATGACCACTTTAGCAAGGCAGCTGATCAGACAACAGTTGAGTTAAACCAGTTAAAAGCAAACGCAAGTATGGCCGAATATCATACCGGTGAAATCACAGGGCCTGGCGTGCTAGTGTGTGACGCATGCGGTGAACAATTGCACTTTGCTAAAGCAGGCCACATTCCGCCCTGTGCAAAATGTCACGAGACAAAATTTCATCGTCTTTTATGTAAATAGATATTTTTTATTAAACGGGCTTGTTAATAACTACGCCTTATTCCTGCGGCTCTGGAAATATAGCGTTTATTTTATTAAAGATGGTGTCCGGCTTAAAAGGCTTAACTATATAGTGCTCAACTCCAGCCTTTAATGCAATTTTCACCTTATCAACCTCTGACATAGAGGTCACCAGTATAAAGGGGACTTCTGAGTAGGTATCATTTTTGCGAATGTCGTGAAATAATTCCAGACCATCTTTTTTAGGCATTTCCCAGTCACACACAATAAGATCTACATCTCTTGCATCAAGCAATGAAAGTGCTGCTGCTCCATCACCTGCTTCATATATATTCTTTATTCCAAAGCTTTTTAAAATCGCCATGAGCAATGAGCGCATTGATGGCGCATCATCTACTATTAGAACTTTTACGTTTTTAGCGGCAGGCGTTAATTCACTCATTCATTACCTCGTACTTTACATACATGATTGATTGTATATACACTATTACAGATACGGTAAGGTGTTACTGACATTACTTCAGTCTCGTAATTGATCCATAATATCAAGTTATACCGGTGTATTTGGTGAACCTACCAATTGTAGCAACTTATTATCAAAAGTTATCACCACAGAAAATAAAGATTATTTTATAGACATATAGGCTGAATTAGTGAACACACCCAATATAATATTAAGCATATTTTTTATTCATTTACTCAGTTTGTATAGCAATATAGCTACTGCTCAGGAAGAGATTTCAGTCCCCGTATCAAATGATAATGAGCTAACGGTCAGTCGCTTTGAGACAACAGGCGAATACCTGTTAGTGTGGACCGCTCCAGAATATGGCTTTCGTGATAACCACCACCTGATGGCGCAGATGCTAGCTGAACAAGGCATTGAAGTGTGGCAGAGTAATATCGTTGAATCTTTGTTTCTAACACAAAGCGCTAAGGCACTACGTAAGCTAGATGGCCACTATATTGCTGACCTCGTTGAATATGCACATAAAATAACCGGTAAAAAAATTATATTAGTCGGTGACTCATATGCCTCAATCAATGCACTCATAGGTGTACACCAGTGGCAATCTAGAAAGCAAAAATCTGCATATCTGGTGGGCGCGATTCTGTTCTCGCCTTATACATATGCTTACATTCCACCTTTAGGGCTCGAACCCGTATTTATGCCCATCATTGACGCAACCAATATCCCGCTGATGATTTACCAGGCCAAAGGCAGCGGCAATGTGAACCAGTTACAAAGTGTTGTTAACAAGCTGCAACAGCATGGCAACCCTGTGTACACAAGATTTGTACCTGATGTGATGAGTGTCTTTTACAATGCTACTCCTTCCGAAACAATGAAAAAACATGCACTTACATTAGTCCCCAATATTAAAAAAATGATCAGCGTATTAGAACGCCATGAAGTACCAAAAACACCCATAACATTAAAACCACTTCTTATTTCTAAAAGCGGTATTGATATTGACCTTAGAAGCTTCAAGGGAGATATGGCACCACTAAGCATTAACCTTCTGGACAATAAGGATAAACCTTACCTTAGAACTGACTATACAAAAAAAGTAACCATCGTTAACTTTTGGGCTACCTGGTGTGCGCCTTGTGTTGAGGAAATTCCATCACTCAATCGTTTAAAACAAAAAATGGAAGGACTTCCCTTTGAGCTTATTTCTATAAACTACGCTGAAGATAAAAATACCATCAATGAATTTATGGAGACTATAAACGTTGAATACCCTGTACTCATTGATAAAGACGGAGCATTTGCCAAACAGTGGAATGTAATCAGCTACCCATCGACATTTATAATCGATACACATGGCAAAATAAAATACGGCGTGAACTCGGCCATTCTATGGGATGACCCAGACCTAATTGATACTATAAAGGCGTTATTATCAAAGCCTGAATAAATCATATTTTTATCGAGATAATAGAACGTATAGATCTAGACTATAATAATCTCTAGTTATAAATACTCCCCCCTTAAGTAATAAGTATGATTGAAATAGATCTCCAGCTTTATGCCTACACCCTTTGTTTAGTAATGATTGCGGCTATTTCGAGTGTTATCTTAGTCATTCACATCACCGAGAACGACACCTTACCTGCCAATACAAGCAAGCTATTTAAAATCTATTTCATTCTTGGCTTAATAGGCTGGATAGGACTTCTTACAAAAGATGCGGCACACCTGCCTCTAAATCAACAAGCACCAGGACTGTTCTACATCATATGTAGTTATGTACTATTTTTTGCCGTAGAAGAAAGGGCCCGAAAACTAGTCCCTCTAGTAGTTACAACCCTAATCCACTTATTAATAATTACATTGTTAACTCTAGCTAATCAGCATGCAGATAAAATGCTCATTATTTCCGCTTACGCACTTACTATTTACCCCGTTCTAAGCTTTATCCTTATACAGCGTTCAATTAAATTTAAAAATCCAGGATTCATGATAATAGCTACAGGTCTTATTCTTGTATCAATTATGTCGCCTGTTCAAGCACACTTTTTAATTAATTTAAATGATCCTGCTTTTGCATATAGTCTTGGGCTTATTGCAGCTACGGTGGGATATACATTAGTTGGCATTGGATACGTGGCAGCTATTTTAATAACTGAACAACAATTATTAAAAACCATCAGCTCACATGATCCTTTAACTGGCCTTCTTAATCGAAGAGGCCTCGATCTTTCTATACAGACAATGCTCGGCAGAGCCAACAGATCAAAAGAATGCATTAGTGTTATTGCTCTGGATATTGACCACTTTAAGCACATTAATGATACATATGGCCACGATGCGGGTGATTTCGCTTTGAAAAGCCTGGCTACAACACTTAGTGAAAAAAATAGGGCGAGCGATATATGGTGCCGTCTCGGTGGTGAAGAGTTTGGCCTGATTTTACCTGAATGTCCTATTGACGTTGCTCGCAAAACTGCAGAAAAAATCAGGCAACGAGTTGAAGAAATCACTGTCACTTACGAACAACACACTATAAAGTTCACCGCAAGCCTGGGTGTTTCAAGCGCTTGCGCATCTGCCGATATAGATGAACTACTTAAAGATGCAGATAAGGCGTTGTACGCAGCGAAGAATCAGGGACGAAACAGGGTTTGTGTAGCTGAGACTAATATCCACGCAGAAATCGCTAGTCAGGTTCCCTAAAGAATCAGCCAAACAGATATGTCTCCAGAGATTCATTTCTAATCGTTCTTATCCTCTGTATCTTCTTTCCTAATAGCGTGCTTTTTATCAAAATAGCTCATCATACCTGCTGAGCCAACAACAAATAATATGGCTATTATGAAAACGATTATAAAGGTTTTCATATACTGACCCTGTGAAAATACACCGTATTCTTAAAACATTAAAACAAATAATAAAACATTATATATCAGTAAGATATGAGTTATTCTTAAAGCATATTATCTCATGTGTGCTAGCTTAATATCACAACAACTGTGAGAGTTGCTGCCAGACTGTTTCAACAATCACGGGCTGAGCCTGAGCAGTCGGATGAATCCCATCCGACTGCATTAACTCTGCCTGCCCTCCCACACCTTCAAGCAAAAAAGGTACAAGCGGTATTGTATATTTTGCCGCCAAATCCAGATATATCTGGTAGAACGACTGTGTATAGCGTCTTCCATAATTGGGCGGAATCTTCATACCCGCCAATAAAACCTTGGCGCCACTCGAATGGCTATACTGAATCATTCTCTCAAGATTTGCCTGCATAATACGTAGCTGTGTACCACGCAATCCATCATTCCCGCCAAGTTCGATTAACACTATCTCTGGCTGGTAGTTTTTAAGTAAGGCGGGTAAACGATTTACACCATTAATCGTGGTGTCTCCACTAATACTCGCATTAATTACTTGGTAGGGTAATTTTTCCTGTGTTATTTTGTTAGCTAATAAATTAACCCAACCTGATTGCGGGTTGATTCCATAAGCTGCGCTAATACTGTCACCGACGATGAGAATTTTTTTCAAATCGTTAGAGCCAGCCATGGCTACGCCACTCAATAAGAACCAGGTAATTAAAATAGTACGAATCATGCAAACCACATCTGATGCTGTCATTGTTGTAAAGAACCTGATCAAACAAGTTCCCGCTGTTCACAAACTTCATAATGAACAAATTCATATCCTGACCGGTGTTAATCTGGAAATCAAGCACGGTGAAAGCCTGGCTATTATTGGTGCCTCTGGTTCAGGTAAATCCACCCTGCTAGGCCTGTTGGCTGGACTGGATGATGTCACAAATGGTGACATCCTCATTGAGCAGCAAAACATTAGCTTGATGTCCGAAGATGAACGAGCCAGCTTACGCAGTGAAAAGGTTGGCTTTATATTTCAGTCTTTTCAATTACTACCCAGTTTAACAGCACTTGAGAATGTGATGTTGCCACTTGAACTGCAATCCAGAAAATCAGCCTCAGCAGAAGCAGAGCAACTCCTGGAACGTGTTGGGTTAGCTGACCGACAACACCATTACCCAAAGCAGCTATCCGGTGGTGAACAGCAACGCGTTGCTATTGCGCGTGCGTTTATTACCCACCCTACTATCTTATTTGCGGATGAACCTACAGGA
>Ga0316204_10006679_pt1 | contig 17533 bp, 15 predicted proteins | sample 6monrhotite_MG_2_FD_205661 | JGI IMG/M metagenome (GOLD analysis project Ga0316204, IMG submission 205661) | Microbial mat bacterial communities from mineral coupon in-situ incubated in ocean water Damariscotta River, Maine, United States -... | ecosystem: Environmental > Aquatic > Marine >... | reverse complement strand
TAATGCAAGCCTAAGCGCCAGCCGCTACCAGAACGTTCTGAATTACCTCGACGGTCTTGCTCAATTCGGCGTTTGTCAGCGTTGGATGGACAAGAAACATGATGCTGGTTTCACCCAGTTCCTTGGCGATAGGCAATGAGTCCTGTGGGCGCCACCCGGTGTTATCAAAGGCCTTTTCCAGATAGACCTCGGAGCAGCTTCCTTGAAAACAAGGCACCCCCTGCACCGATATCTCGGCCACGATCCTATCCCGATCCCAGCCCTCTGCGAGATTTTCGGGGCGGATGTAGGCGTAGCATTTGTAAAATGCATGCTGACAGCCGGATAAGCCATCACATCCTGAACACCCCCCGCAGCGTAGCTCTGGAACACGGATCGGGCCGGTTGCCAAAGAGAACGGCGCGAGTGCCGTTGCGATCCTGGCGGCATTGTTCCTGCGTGCAGCCTGCCACTCAGGCATGCGCGTCAGTTGAATTCGCCCGATCGCCGCCTGCATTTCAGTCATACGCCAGTTTGTACCAAAGCTTTCGTGCAACCATCGGAACCCCGGCGGGTGATCGCGCGCATGGACGGCATCCCAGCTTTTGCCATGATCCTTGTAAGACCACATCCGCGACCAGAGTGCGCGCTCGTTTGTGGTGATCATCCCGCCTTCACCGCCGGTGGTTATGATCTTGTCCTGACAGAACGACCAGGCGCCGATGTGACCGATCCCGCCAACGGACCGCCCTTTGTAGCGCGCGCCATGGGCCTGCGCGCAATCTTCAATCACCTTGATGCCGCGAGTCGCGGCCAGTTCCATGATCGGGTCCATATCGCAAGGCCACCCTGCCAGATGAACTGCGATAATGGCCTTGGTATTGGGTGAGATGACCGCTGCAATCGTCTCTGCAGTGATATTCCCGCTGTCGCGGTCAACCTCTGCAAATACAGGGCGCGCGCGCGCGGTGACCACCGCCGACACCGAGGCAAGGAATGTCCGCGGCGTGACAATCACCTCGTCGGTTGCGACACCCCCGTATTGCGCGCCGATCCCAAGACCCATCAAGGCCAGATCAAGGGCAACGGTACCGTTGGCAACAGCGATGGCGTGATCCGTGCCAGTCCATGCTGCGAATTCTTTCTCGAAATTCCGCCCTTCCTGACCCGTCCAATAGTTGACGCGATTAGAGAGCAGGACACGCGAGACGGCTTGCGCTTCTTCATCGGTGAACGCCGGCCAGGGCGAGAACGGACCATTCAGCATATGCTATTTCTTTTCAAATGGCCGCGCAGGCGCGCCAACGACAGTTACGCCCGGTGCTACATCCCGGGTGACAAGCGCATGGGCGCCGATTACAGCACCTTTGCCGATGGTGATCGGCGCTTGGGCGTTTCCCGGCAAAATGGTGGCACCGGTCCCGATGTACACATCGTCTTCGATCACAACCCGGCCATTGACGGACACACGTGGGGCAAGCGTGACAAAATCGCCGACGACACAATCATGCGTGATATAGCTGTACATATTCGCGTGAAAGGATCTGCCAATTTTGGCGTCTGCGGTGACCATGGAAAAATCGCTCAGGATCGCACCGGCACCTATCGTCACATTGTCTCCGACGATGGCCGTTGGCGCGATGACATCAAGCAGCGAAAAACCATCCTGCAAGACCTGTGCTGTCTTTCGTCTGCGAAGTCGGCCATCGGAAAACCCGATTGACACCTGTGCCGGTTGATCGCCTTTCAGTGCCAGCGCCTGCTGGTAGGAAACCGCCCCCTCCACGCCGCCGTCATCAATGAAGATCACGTCGTGGCCGGGGTTTGCGATGCGCACGAGCCGCGCAAATTCACGCGCATGGCCACCATAGCTGTAAATGAAGATCATTCGTCCGGGTCCATCCTTGTTCCTGCAAATCGCGGCATTGTGGCCTCTCCCTGCGCAGATACGCCTTCACGCGCGATCACTTTGCGCATCGTTGCCCAGATGATCCTTAAATCCAACCAGATCGTGCGGTTATCGACATACCAGACATCCAGCGCGAATTTTTCTTCCCAGGATATCGCGTTGCGCCCGTTGATTTGCGCCCATCCGGTCACGCCGGGTCTCACCTCGTGGCGGCGCGCCTGTTCGGCCGAGTAGAGCGGCAGGTATTCCATCAGCAAAGGGCGCGGGCCAACAAGGCTCATCTCGCCCTTCAACACATTCCAAAGCTCTGGCAATTCATCCAGCGAGGTCGCGCGCAGTTTCCGGCCCAGCGGGGTCATGCGGTCGGCGTCAGCCAGAGGGTTTCCATCCTGATCCACAGCATCGCGCATCGTGCGGAACTTGATCATCACGAACGGAACACCATCCTTGCCCGGACGGGTCTGGCGAAAAAGCACCGGCGCGCCCATTCTTCGGCGGACGTAGGTGACCAAGACCAGGATCACCGGAGACAACAGCACAAGCCCTATAAGCGCCCCGATGATATCCAGCAGCCTTTTCATCATGGTTCACCGTGGCCGCGTGTATCTGATCGCATCACGATGCCTCCTGCGTGTCAAGCAGGCTGAGGTAATGATCCGCCAGTGCCGAAAACCTGCGATGCTCCAGAACCCAATCGCGCCCCGCGGCACCCATTGCCAGCCGGTCTTTCTCGGGCATTGCCGCATACCGCAATATCTCTGCCTTGAGCGCATTTGCATCACCCGCCGGCGCGAAACTGCCGCAGCCTGCTTGGTTCAGCATGGAAGGGTAACCTGAATAGGACGCAAGCACCGGCTTTCCCGACAACATGTAGTCGATCAATTTGTTAAGGGATTGTCCGTAATCCAACAAACGCGATTTGGGCACAGAGAGGAACATCAAATCACCAAATGCCAGTACGGATTGCACCATGTTCTTGGGCACCCCGGGCGCAAAGGTAAGATTGGAGAGATGCCCGTATTTTTGCTGATACTGCGCTTTGAGATAACCCTCGCCCAGCACCAGAAAATGCAGGTTCTCGTGAGCTTTCAGAGCTTCGGCAACCTCAAACAGGATGTCCAGAGCGTTTGCCACACCAATCGAGCCAGCGTAGACGACAGTAAACTTGTCCGTTGGCATGAAATCCTGAACAAACGCCTGTGCCAGTGGAGCCGCCGGTGCCAGCATTGCGTCATCCACACCTTGTGGCACACATGCGACCTCGCGTTCGTATCCCAGCACCTCGGTGACATGCGCCCCTAGGTTCGGCATGGTCCCGACCACAACGTCGGCGTAACGGTAGCCCAGCCATTCCACCCGACCAAGCATCACGACAATCGGATTCCATTTGCGCCAGCCGCGGTGCTCTTGCAGGCTTAGCGGCCAGATGTCGCGGACCTCGAAAACAAGCGTGGCACGATACTTGCGACGCAGCCAGAGCCCATTGAGGATGGTCAACAGCGACAGGCTCGACACGATGATCGCATCGGGTCTAGGGAGCCGGGCCTTGGGCATCCGCCAAAGGCGCCATTCGAAGTCAATCCAGCTCAGGATCCGTCCCAGTGAATTGGCGGATTTGTATTTGCGTGTCCGCACCCAATGAACTTCAACCCCGTCGGCAACTTCGCGAAGTACCGGCTGACCGAATTCTGGAGGGGTCGCAAGGTGATTGGCATCCGAGCAGATGAGTACCGCACGATGCCCCGATTTCACCAATTCGCGCAGAATGAGAAATCCGCGTGCACCGGCGCGCGCCGCGTATCTCGGCGTGACGTACTTTGAAATATACCAGATCGTTTTAGCCAAGCCACCCTCACCGCGTTCTGTCACACATGCCACTGCAAAAGCCGATCAGTCAATCAACGGATGTCATGAGAGTGCCTCAATGCGATGGCTGAGCCGGATCAGCGCCAGGTTCACGATGGCGTAGAACGCGAAATTTGCCAGTGCGAAAAGAATTACGGCACTGTCAGGGACCAATCTTGTCGCGACCAATGTGCCGCCCACGATGATCACAAAGCCCAAAGCCTGCAGCGCCAGCCATTCAGACTGCCTGTTGGTGCTCGCAAAAAGGGTGGACACCGGCGTGTAGACCGCTTGCATGACAAACCAGGGCACCATCCAGAGCGCGATCTCCTGCACGAATTCATATCCCTCCCCCAAGATCCACGGCCCGAGAAGATAGGCAAACCCACCAATTGCCGTGATCGTCGGTCCACCCACCAGAAAGGCATGCCACATGATCTTGCGGGTGAAAGCACCCAATGTCCCGCTTTGCCGTCTTTTGGTTGCGCCAGCAAGAAAGACCAACGAGATCGACGCACCAACAAGGGTGACAGGCAAGGCCATTGCCCGCATCACCAGATAGACGACCCCAACCTCTGCTGCCCCGATGACCGGCACCAGAATCAGAATGGGCAGAAACTGATACCCTGCGTCCAGCACGGCCGCGGGCGCCACCCGCGTCGGAAACTCGCGGTATTTCACGAATGCTGCCCGCATGGACCGCCGCGATATCGCGATTGTATGGACCCGGTCGAACCGCCGGATTGCCTGCGCCAGTCCCTTTATTCCAAGGGCTGCGTTCAACAACTGCCCCAGCAGCAGACCAATGGGGCCGGCACCGATCACACCCAACCCCAACTGCGCCGATGTTCCGCCGATCGCACGTCTGATGCGGGTCCTTGTTACAAGGCCGTATCGGTCCTGGCGCGTGCTCCAAAACTGCAAGGAATTGTAGGTCGCGATCCCAAACACCGCCAGTGGCACCATCCAAAGATAGGGTTGCAGCGCCTCCTGCCGCAGCCATGCCGCGACCTGTGCCGGAAGCAGAACCGCAATAACCCCAAGAACCAAGGCAACGCCCGTCGTGATGACCAGTGCCAGCGCCAAAAGATTTGCCGCCTCATCATCCTGCGCGGGGATAGGGATAGCGATATCGAAACGCAGTGTCGCAATGGGTGCAAAGAAACCCATCAAAGCCACATAGACCGACAGCAATCCAAAGGCCTCAGGTGTGTAAAGCCGGGTCAGAACCGGAAGTGCCAGCACCGTCAGCCCTTGGGCAAAGGCAGTTCCGCCGGTCAATATCCCCACATTGCGCAGGAAATGGCTTTGCATTGCCCGCGCCAATATCCCGCGCAACCCTGTCAGCATGCCTGCTGCAAGGCCTGAATGATCCGGCTCTGATCGGCCTGTGTCAGGTAGGGATGCATCGGCACGCTGAAAACCGACTCTGCTGCTGCAGTGCTATGCGGCAAACCCGCAGGATCGGTCGGGAAATCCGCAAAGGCGGTTTGCCGGTGCAAGGGCCGGGGATAGTAGATGGCCGCGGGAATGCCCGCCGCTGCCAATGCATCGATGACCGCCCTTCTTGCCGTGCTGTTCCTGGCGCGCAGGGTGTATTGCGCCCAGATGGACCGAAAGCCCTCGGGCACTTGCGGTGTCACAAAATAATTGTGCAGGGCCGCGTCATAGTGCGCCGCAACGGCGTTACGCGCCTCGATTTCATCGTCGTATATCGCCAGCTTTTCCAGCAAGATGGCCGCCTGCAGGGTATCCAGCCGAGAATTCATCCCGATCCGCACATTGTCGTATTTCTCTGCCCCCTTGCCGTGTGCCCGCAGGCTGGCCAGCACTGTCGCGATTTCATCATCATCGGTAAATATCGCGCCACCATCGCCGTAACAGCCCAACGGTTTGGCGGGAAAGAAAGAAGTCGTGGTGAGCTTGCTAAAGGTGCCTGTCATTTGCCTCCCGATCATCCCGCCCCAGCCCTGTGCGCTGTCGGCAATCATGACAAGGCTCTCCTCATCCGCGACAGCCTGCAAAGCCGGATAGTCAGCTGGCAATCCGAACAGATCGACGGCAATGACGGCAGCAGGCCGCAGCCCCAGCGTTCTGGCATGTGCCACAGCGCGCCACAGGCTGCCTGCATCCATCGTGTAGGTCGCAGGGTCAATATCAACGAAAACCGGCGTTGCCCCCACGCATGGTACGACCTCGGCTGTGGCCGCGAAGGTGAACGACGGCACAAACACCGCATCCCCTGCCCGCACACCCATCGCCATCAGCACCAGGTGCAGCGCATCTGTGCCATTGGCGCAGCTTATGCAATGCCGGGCGCCACAAAAGGCGGCAAGCTTTTCTTCCAGCTCGGTAACCTCCGGTCCCATGATATAGGTGCCACGGTCCAGCACACTTGCAATGCGCGCATCTATTCTTTCACGCAAACGGGCCTGCTGGGCTGCGAGGTCTATGAACTGCAGCCCCCTCATCGGAGGGTCTTTATGTGCGTGATGAACTTGTCATGCGCGATGGCGAAATTTCCGCTGACGCGGGTATTGGCGGCAACATCCTTGACGACAACCGCGCCGAGCGTGACATGTGCACCGGCGCCAATTTCCAGCCCGTTTGAAATGCTGCTGTTGGGTCCGATAAAACTTGCGTCGCCAATCGTGACGCGACCGGAAATTTCAGCGCATGCCGCAATACGCACGCTGCGTCCAACGCGGCAGTCATGCGCGAGGTGGACCTGGCAATCAAACTTGCTTTCCGCGCCGATCTCTGTGAACCCGCCAAAGGTTGCCCGCACAATGGTGCAATTTGCCTGAATATCCACGAATGCACCAATCCGGACCCCCCCTGCCTGCCTGACAATGCGGTGTGGGCTGACGTGGGTATTGACTTCAAATGCGTCAGTACCAACCACTGTTCCCGGACCGATGGAGCATCCTTCAGCGATAATGACCCTTGGAAGGACAATGGCGCCTGCATGAATGACGGTATCTGCACCAATGACCACATCCTTTTCTGCGATTATGGCCGAAGGATGTATCCGGGCGGAAGGGTGAATAACGGTCGCAAAGCGCTGCCAGTGAAAATCCGGAATTGCACAAAGTGCCTCATGCAACGCGATTGCAGTCGCAACTGGGTCGGTCGCCAGAGCCAGACCCAGATGCGCCGGGACACATTCCGCAAGCTCTGGAGTCGTGATGATCCCCGCCACCTCTGGGATGGACGATGCTGTATCGATATGGTCACGAGTAGCGCACGGCACCAAGCGCCGCGGCAGATTTGTTGGCACTTTGCCGACATATGAAAATTCGCAATCGCGCGCGATCTTCAGGTCCTTGCCATCTGCGAGAGCTGCAAAATTGGTGATTTTTTCGGTAAACATGCCGCTCTTTCAGGTTAAAATCTGCTTTATGCGAGGATGCTGTTCACCATGTCCCGCCGCAATCGGCGCGGTGCGAATATGGCTAACCAATTCAATCGAAGGGCGCACCACATCCAGGCCAAAGCCGTTGCCCGTCAAAATACCCTGATAGGACGCGGTGTGCAGATCAGTGAACCCCCCTGAAAATTCAATCTCTTCGCCTTCAACCGTGATCGACCGATGCGTGGTCTGGCCCTTTGGCGTATGGGCGGGCAGATGATCGCGGTTGATCGACAAGACCCACCGCACCCGGGCCTGTGCAAATTCAAGATACCCTGCCGCCGCATCAGCTGCCCGGTGGTGGACGATGTTCTCTTTCAGAGGGCCAAAGACAAAACTGAGCATATCGTAAAAATGCACCCCGATATTGGTCGCGATACCGCCGGATTTTTGCTCAAACCCCTTCCAACTGGCGTGATACCACGCACCGCGCGACGTGAAATACCCCAGATCGACCTCATACACCTTGTCGCCAGGGCCCTTGGCGATCCGGTTTTTCAGCGCAATGATCGCAGGGTGCAGACGCAATTGCAGGATGGAGTTGATCCGCCGACCCGTTTCACGCTCCAGATCGGTCAAATCGTCGATATCGGTGGGATCAAGGACCAAGGGCTTTTCGCAAATCGCATCCGCGCCGGACCGCAGGGCGCTGGCCATATGCGCCTTATGCAGATAATTGGGACTGCAAATGCCAACATAAGAGACCGGCCGGGCGGCACGGCGCAACTGATGCACATGGCTTTCAAAGCGCTCAAACTCGGTAAAGAACGCGGCGTCGGGAAAGTGGCTGTCGATGATACCCACGCTGTCATTGGTGTCATAGGCGACGGCAAGGTTGCCGCCGGTTTCCCTGATCGCCTTCATGTGGCGCGGTGCAATATAGCCTGCCGCACCGATCAAAGCATATTGGGTTGTCACACCATCACTCCTTATGCCCGCACGACACGATCATCGCCTCGAAATTTGCCGCGCGTATCAACCAAGATCCGCGCATTGGCCCCGATCAGATCATAGTCGAAATCCTTGTGATCCGTCAGCAGGATCACCGCATCATAGCCGGCAATACTATCCGCTGTCAGATCAACCGAGGACAGATCGAAACTATGCTGGCGCATCCTTGGAAAGACCGGAACATTGGGGTCCGAGTAAGCGACCTGCGCGCCCCAATCGCGTAACAGCTCCATCACGAATACGCTGGGGCTTTCGCGCATGTCATCGACGTTGGGTTTATAGGCAATGCCCAGCGCCAGAACCCTGGCGCCATTCAGGCTCTTGCCATCAGCGTTCAGCGCGCGGATGGTCTTATCAACCACATACTGCGGCATCGCGGCGTTCACTTCGCCTGCCAATTCGATGAACCGCGTATGCAACCCGTATTCGCGTGCCTTCCACGTCAGATAGAAGGGGTCGATCGGAATGCAATGCCCGCCGATGCCGGGCCCCGGATAATAGGCCGTGAAGCCAAAGGGTTTGGTCTTGGCCGCGTCGATCACTTCGAAAATATCAAGGCCCATGGCATCCGCGACGATCTTCATCTCGTTGACCAGACCGATGTTGATGGACCGGTGGATGTTTTCCAGCAGCTTGACCATCTCGGACGCTTCGGTCGAAGAGACCGGCACCACGGTATCAACAAACGCACCGTAAAGCGCCTGCGCGGCTGTCAGGCAGGCCGCCGTATGCCCGCCGGCAACCTTCGGGATCGTCCTTGTGTCGAAATGCGCGTTGCCGGGGTCCTCGCGCTCGGGCGAATAGACCAGAAAGAAATCCTCACCGACGCACAGTCCGGCGCGCTCAACGTATGGCAGCAAAACCTCTTTTGTTGTACCGGGCCAGGTCGTGGATTCCAGGCTCAGCAACTGACCGGCCCGCAAATGCGGCGCGATACTGTCCATGGTATTCGTCACAAAGCTCAGATCAGGTTCGCGGTATTCGCTCAACGGGGTGGGCACGCAGATAATCAGCGCATCACATTCGGACGCGCGTGAAAAATCCACCGTGGCCTCAAAACCGGCAGCGACAAGATTTGCAATCTCGGCAGGCGCGATATGCTTGATAGGAGATTGACCGCTGTTGAGTTGGGCCACCCTGCCCGCATCGATATCAAAGCCTATAACCCGAAACCCCGCCGCAGCGACCGAACGCATCAAGGGTATTCCGACATATCCCAGCCCAATGATACCAATAACGGCACGGCGCTCTGCGACCGTATCGAGAAACGCAGCGAGTTGCCCTTGAGATGCCTGCGTCATTTGCACGTACCTTCTGTTTCCGCCGGAGCGTGCCAGATTAATACATTCATTGCACCTTGTAAGTTCATGGTCACTCGCTTGGTTGCGTGTTTTGATGATGCGCCAAACAGTCGTGTTCTGCGTCAGGAAACGGCTGAAGGAATCGTAGCTAGTCTGGGTCCGGGGATCGGGGCTTTTGCGCCTGCCACCCGATACGCTCAAGACTGGCGAATGCAACAATCGCAATGACCGTCGAGTAGGAGTAGAAGAATACCCCCGACACAAGTGAGTGGACCAGCATCGTCGACAGAGCAACCAATGGAAGCAGGGCGTAATCGGTGTTCATCGTCAAAGCCACCCAGATATTGCGCGCAAAAGACATCCCCGTTGCCAGTATAAGAACAGACCCCAAGACCCCCCAGTGCAACAGAAATTGCAGGACGATGTTATGCGAATTCCGGACCCCGACCTCGGCACCGTCCAGAACCAGAATATAGATATGCACCAGAAAGGCCGGGCCATAGCCGATCAGCCAGTTTTCCTTGATGGCATCCACTGTGACGGACCAAACCCAGTCCCGCCCGCTCAGCGCCACCAATCCGGGGCTGCCAACATCCGCGACCGCGCGGTCAAACAGCGGCGGCCAGGGCAAATTGGGCATGAAAGCGGACAGGAAAAGCAAGGCAATCGTAACGGCAAGCAAGATCAGCACCCGACTGCCAAGAACGCGGCGGCGATGCCAGCCAAGATAGGCTGCCCCTACAATCATCCCGGCGATGATCGCAACCGCCCCCCCGCGAGAGCCGGTATGAATAATGTATAAGGCGGCTCCCGCGAAGCTCACCAGTGGCAAAATGGCAGCGTTGGGGCGCGTCACAAACATCATCGCCATCACCACGACCGCGGGTGCAACGAAATATCCCAAGAAGCGGATGTTTTCAAAAACCGGCAGGATATGGTCGCGAACCTGCTCGGGCCATAACGCCCAAGCGAAAACAAATGCAGTAACATGTGCCAAAGAAGCTATGCCCAAAACCCGCCAGATCATATCACTTTCATGCATGAAGGATGCGCGGTAAAATGCTATAAGAGCTACGAAAAAGACGATATGTATCAACCAGAACACCGCCAACAGCAAGGCAGAGGGAATAGGTGAGACGAAGGACACGAAAAACACATAGGCAAACAAAAGCGCAAGCAATCCCCGCTGGCTGATTGCCAGTGTCGTCAACTGCTGTTTCCAATCAGTTTTCAACACGACAACACAGATGAACAGCAACTGCGCGAGAGCGGTAGGCACGTGCAGAAACTCAAACGGGCCACGCTCTGGCTTCAAACCGAACAACAGCAAGGTGAGGGACGACAGAAAGACCAACGCCAGAACCGCCGCAATCCGCCGAGATGCGTCGGCATTCAGCATATGGGCAACCGCCGTTTGCACTGCCGTTCTGTCAAAAACATCTGCCTGCTTTCTGCGCGCCCTGCTGGGTGACCACTTTGTTGCCCGTGCCGACCTCTTGTTGCCGCCAGTTTGGCGACCTCTGAAAATCCAAGTCAAGGTATTCATGTCCCTGCGCTGAAAGCCTGTTCTTTATGTGACGCCTGGGTGTCATCAAACGCACATCTTCGCCATGCCGGTCAACTTTGTGACGAAAATTGGGCCAAAACCCTGTGATTGTTACGCAAGAACAACAGTTTATGCAGCAACTCTACCGCCACGCGCCACTTGCCTTGATTGTGCTATCGCGCGTGATCGCGAGCCGCTAGATTAAACACGGGATAAAATTCCATCATTCCGCTGAGGTCATCTTTGCAGCAACCCTTAGACTCCCTGTCGCGGTCCAAGAAGAAACTGATTTTTCTGGTTTCGGATACGCTCAGCGTGGTGGTCGCGCTCTATCTGGCGATTGCGTTGCGCTACGGCACCTTTACGCCTTTCAGCACCACTAATGTCTCACCCGAGATTATTCCGGTCATGGCCGCTTTGGGTCCGGTGATCATTATGGTTTTCGGACTTCACCGCATGAAACTGCATGCGATCGAGACCGACGCGACGATGCGCATCGCGCTGGTGGCCATCAGCCTGACATTTACCGCCATCGCCGTCAGTTACCTGATGCGGCTGTCGGGGCCGCGGTCAGTGCCGTTGATCTTTGGCGCGTTGTTTTTTCTTTTCGCAATGATTGTGCGTGTCTTCGGCCTTTATGTGCTGCGCTATGTCAGCAAGCTCAATCGCACCGATCTGCCGGTGATCATTTATGGCGCAGGCTCTGCGGGGGTGCAGCTTGCCGCCGCTTTGCGCCAGTCGGTCGAAGCCACGCCTGTGTTGTTTGTTGATGACAATCCCAACCTTTATAAGGTTGTGATCTCGGGGTTGCAGGTGCGCCCTTCCGAAGAGCTGCCGCAGCTAATCGAGAAATACGCCGTCGCCCGCGTCTTGCTGGCCATCCCTTCTCTCTCGGACGAAGCCAGAAACGCATTGATTTCCAAACTGACGAAACTGCCTGTCGAAGTTCAGGTTCTGCCATCGTTCATTGATCTTATGTCCGGGCGCAGTCTGGAAACTTCGCTTCGCACCGTTCTGCCAGACGAATTGCTGGGTCGCGACAAGGTTGATCTTGAAACCCCCGAAACCGCAAAGGCCTATGCCGGGCGGGTCGTGATGGTCACCGGTGCGGGCGGGTCCATCGGATCAGAGCTGTGCCGCCAGATTGCCGGTCTGAAACCTGCGGCAATCGTGCTGTTCGAGCAATCGGAATTCGCGCTTTACGCAATCAACAATACGCTTTTGCCCATTGCAGAGCAGGCGGGGATCCCGCTGTTTGCCCGGCTCGGTTCTGTGACCAACAAGGCGCGGGTCGCACAGGTCGTCGCAGGCGACAAGGTTGAGATCATCCTGCACGCCGCCGCTTACAAGCATGTCCCCATGGTTGAGGCAAATGAAGTGGAGGGTGCGGCCAACAACGTCATTGGCACCAAGATCGTCGCGGAAGTGGCGCAGGATGCAGGCGTTGAACGGTTCATTCTCGTTTCGACAGACAAGGCCGTGCGCCCGACCAACATCATGGGTGCCACCAAGCGGATGGCCGAATTGACAATTCAGGATATTCAGACACGTACACAGCGTACCTGTTTTGCCATGGTGCGTTTTGGCAATGTGCTGGGGTCGTCGGGCTCTGTTTTGCCGCTGTTTCAGAAACAGATCGCCCAAGGCGGTCCCGTGACGGTGACAGACCCCAGGGTCACGCGGTTTTTCATGACCATTCCGGAAGCGGCCCGTCTGGTGCTGCTGGCGGGCGCCTATGCGACGGGCGGGGATGTCTTTGTGCTGGATATGGGCAAGCCGCAAAAGATTCTCGATATCGCCAGACAGATGATCAAACTCTCGGGGCGCACATTGAAAGACCCCGACACCGGTGAGGGCGACATCGAGATCGTCTTTGTGGGGTTGCGCCCGGGTGAAAAGCTGTATGAAGAGTTGCTGGTCACCGACGATCTGGCGGCCACCCCGCATGTCAAGATTCTGCGCGCAGAAGAAACACCGCCCGACACAGGTGAAATCGCGTCACTTCTTGACGACACGCAGACCGCAATCACCAATGGAGACGCCGCCGCAGTGCGCGGTATCATCGAGAGCCGGGTTGATGGGTACCGCCCCCCTGACAATGAAGGTCATGTTGACTGAATGGCGCAAGCCCCAGCCAAACGCGCCTTGCACAGGCCTTGCGGCGTTCATGTTGCGCGGGCTGGCGCGGTGAGGGCGCGGCGCAAATGTTGCGGCGGGACGACGGGCACAGCGATTGTGCCGGTCCGGTCTCAGGCACTGTATGCTGGCGTTACGCGCTGTCTGTCGGTGCTGGTCGTGTCGGTGCTGACGTTGCTTAGTGCCACTTTTTTGATGGCGCAGGACAGCGTTTTGACGACACCGGAACTGACCCCATCCGGAGAAGCCTATCTGCAAGCGATGCCGCGTCAGCGCATTGACACAGATGTTGTCTATTATGACCCCGCCGCCGATGCGCCCCAACTGAACACGCCGGAACGGCTGGAAACTGTCGCGGAGATTGACGTCGATTTGCGAAAGTTGCCGAATCTCAAGTGGCCCACATTGGTGATCTCCGGTTTGGTCCTTGCGGTGATCCTCTTTGTCTTTAGTCGCTATGGCGGAAAATTCGGGATGCTGTTGCAGCCATTGTCTGACAACCCGCATTCGGCGCGCAGGGCCCAGAAATTGCCCGGCACCGGCGCGGCAGATTTTCAGCCGCGCAGTCTGAGGGAAATCATCGGGATGAAAGATCGCCGGGCAGCCCTGATCCTGCTGGCCAAGAGTGCCTTGCGCAAGGCTATGACCGCCAACGACCTGCTGATACGTCAAAGCTGGACCGACCGTGAGGCGCTGCGCCGCCTGCCATCAGACCAGCGCCACCTGACTGCGCTGGTCGCGTTGATCCGCGCCAGTGAACGGGTACAATTTGGCGGGCGTGACGTCAGCGAGCCCGAGTTTGTACATCATGTGAAGCAAATCACCCCGCTTTTTCGCGAGCTGGCCAGATGAGCGAGACAACGCCCCAGCCGCGCACCACCCCGCGTCGACCGGAGCTGCCGCTGATCGGGCTCTTTGTCGCCGTCGGCATCGCCGTGCTGCTCTATTTCTCCAGCCAGCAACAGCAGCAGCTGCGCAGCTCGGTCACTGGAATGGATGGGTTGCAACTGTGGCTCGCCTCTGAAGGGCAGGACGCGCAAAGCTTTGCCGGCGGCTGGACCATCAGCGCCGGAACATTGGGGCTGGTGATAGTGCCCCTTTATGACAGCGATCTGTCCTCTGCCCGTGTCGGCCCCACGACGAAAGAAGAGCTGCTTTTGCAGCAGGACGAATATGACATGTGGCCCTGGATAATCCGCAGAAAGGCGTCACTGGTGCAGACCATGGTCGTCTTGCCCAAGTGGCGCAGCGGCGTGCGGCTGACCGGGCTAAGCCATCCCGAACTCCTGATTGAACGTGACAGAGCCGAGGACGCATTGCAGGCCGTCACAGGTGAATACATTGGCGCGGTTGCGCGCATCCCGCAGCCATTCAGCGATTTCACTTACCAATCACCAGACGGCACCCCTCTGACCGCCCGTCTCTATGTGGCGCAGGTGTTTGATGGACAAGGCTGCGATCCGATCATAGGCGGAATCGGCCAAATGGTCATGGGGTTCTGCCCCATAGCAGACAGTGATGACGATGTTCTTGTCCTCTCGGACCCTGATTTGCTGAACAATCACGGGCTGAGACTGGGCGATAATGCACGGATTGCGGCGACGCTTCTGCCGCAATTGGCGCAAGACCACCGTATCCTGATCGACTACAGCCAGGATGTCTGGATCATCCAGGAACAAGGCGCTGTTGCGCGCGACCGCAGCTGGTCTGATTTTCTGCGCTTCTTTGAATATCCATTCTCGACCCTTTGGATCGGTGGGGTGATCTTGATGCTGATCACGCTCTGGCGCGCCGGGCTGCGCTATGGGCCGATCATTCACGCCAGAACCGCGCTGAGTGCGCGCAAGGGTCAGGCGATCAACGCCCGCGCCAAACTGATGCGCATGACAGGACAAGACGGGGCTTTGCTTGAGGATTATGTGACGGCGCGGATCAGTGCCGTCAGTAGCGCGCTTTTCGGCCCAGCCCTTTCCGGCACTGCCACAAAGGAGCAGGCCTATCTGAAACATATGCGGCGCCAGAACCCCGCCCTGACCGAAAAGCTCACAGCCCTTTTGAACGAAATACGCGCTTTGCCTGCGCATATGCCGGCCTCTGCCGCGATCACCTATGTCGAAGCCTTTGAACTTACATTGGAGCAACTTGCCCATGACACTTGAAACACTCAGCGCCCGCGCAGACGCCCTGCGCGCCGAGATCGGCAAAACCGTAAGAGGGCAGGATGAGATCATTGATCTGTTGCTGGTCGCCCTATTTGCACGTGGCCATGTCCTGCTGGAGGGGCCACCGGGGACGGCCAAGACATTGCTCGCACGCAGCTTTGCCGCCGCTTTTGATCTGGATTTCGGGCGCATCCAGTTCACGCCCGACCTGATGCCGGGCGACGTGCTGGGTACCTCGATCTTCAATTTCCAGACCAATGATTTCACGCTGACCAAAGGTCCGGTTTTCTGTCAGGTCCTGCTGGCAGACGAGATCAACCGCGCACCACCGAAATCGCAGGCCGCCCTGTTGCAGGCGATGAACGAACGCATGGTCAGCATTGATGGCACCGATCATTCGCTGGGCAATGAGTTTCTGGTCGTGGCGACGCAAAACCCGATTGAACAGCAAGGCACCTATATGCTGCCCGAGGCGCAACTTGACCGGTTCTTGTTCAAGCTGGTTGTGGATTTTCCACCGCCCAATATCGAGATGGAAATCCTGCAAGCCCATGCCGCAGAGCCGATTGAAACACGCGCCAGCATGGATGCGCAAAACAAGGTGATGGACGCCGCGATCCTGGCCGAATGCCGCGCGATCATCGACGGGATCATTCTCAAGGATGACATCCTTGCCTATATTCTGCGGCTGGTCCGGGCCACGCGGGAAAACAACGAGATTTCCTATGGAGCCTCGACCCGCGCGGCCGATGCTATCGCTAGTGCGGCCCGTGCAACAGCAGCGCTCGCGGGGCGCGATTTTGCGATTCCCGATGATGTGAAACGCCTATTCGTTCCGGCACTGCGCCACCGCATCGTTCTTGGCCCCACAGCCGAAATCGAGGGGCGCGGGCCAGAGCAAATTCTTGAAAACATCCTTGATCAGGTGGAGGCACCCCACTGATACGGCCATCGCGCAGATTGCTGACCATCGGCGGGGCAGCCCTGCTGGTTTCAATGCTGATCGCCTTTGTAGGCGATGCCCCCTTTGCTGCGGCAGTGGGGATTTGGGTGATATTGGCGGGGGCGATCATCGCCGATCTGGTGATCTCCAGATCGGGCCGCAAAGAGATCACGGTGGATTACCCCTCAGAGGTATTTGTGGGCGAAACGGTCGTGGTGACATTGACCGTGAGCCACGCGCCCGCGGATCTTTCCGGCCAGATCGACTGGCCTGAAGGGCTGCGCGCGCCAACAAGTATTGCGTTCAAAACTGACAGTCAGGACATGGCGCGCGCGATCATCCCTTGTCGCGCCGTTCGCCGTGGCACCTGGACCTGCGCATATCTATGGCTGAAGTGGAACTCACTCTGGGGCTTGTTCGAATATGTGCCCAAACTGACCTTTGGTGCGGAATTGCGCGTTGTGCCTAACATCCGGCTGGTCGAAACCGGGCAAATCACCACAACGGTCAATTCCGCCCTTTTTGGTGCAAAAGAGAACCGCGCCATCGGCGAAGGCTCTGAATTTCACCAGTTGCAGGATTTTGTGCAAGGCATGGACGTCAAGACGATCGATTGGAAACGCTCGGCCCGCAAACGGTCTTTGGTCGCCAAGGAAATGCGTGCGGAACGCAACCATCACGTCATTATCGCCCTCGACAACGGCTATCTGATGGGCGAAGAAATCGGCGGCATGCCCCGGATTGACCATGCAGTCACCGCGGCACTTGCAACCGCCTGGGCTGCGACCATTGGCGGTGATCTGGTCGGGTTTTATTCCTACGACGTGCGCCCACGCATCTTTTCGGCCCCAGCGGCCGGGCGCAGCGCCTTTGCCCGCCTGCGCAGCCGCACCGCCGATCTGGAATATGTAAGCCGCGAAACAAACCACACGCTTGCGATGACCGCCTTGAACGCGCGCACGCCCAAGCGCAGCCTGATCATCGTTTTCACCGATTTTGTCGATACCACCTCGGCTGAACTCCTGATCGAGAACATCGGCATCCTCGCCCGTCGTCATCTGATCATCTTTGTCACGCTGCGGGACCCCGAGTTGCACGAAATGGTCGCCAAGCCACCAGACAGCATGGATGGCGTCGCCGCACTGGTTGCCGCCAACCAATCCATCGACGAGCGCCGTATCGTGATGGAGCGTCTGACCCGGATGGGCGTGACCGTGGTAGACACAGAGCCCGGAAAAGTGACGGCAAAGCTGATCTCGCACTATCTTGAAATCAAAGCGAAAGAGCTGATCTGATGGAAGAACAGACCGATCTTTTCCGCTCTGCCCGGTTCCGAAAGGAGCGTGAAG
>Ga0316204_10006677_pt1 | contig 17534 bp, 15 predicted proteins | sample 6monrhotite_MG_2_FD_205661 | JGI IMG/M metagenome (GOLD analysis project Ga0316204, IMG submission 205661) | Microbial mat bacterial communities from mineral coupon in-situ incubated in ocean water Damariscotta River, Maine, United States -... | ecosystem: Environmental > Aquatic > Marine >... | reverse complement strand
TTTACTTACCGATGGCACAGAAATACCATACTGTTTGGCCAGGTCTTTCACAAAGTGCTTAACCAGTACAGGCACATCATCTACACGCTGCTCCAATGATGGGAGTTCCAAAGGTACAACTTTTAATCGGTAATAAAGATCTTCTCGAAATTCACCCTTAGTAACCTGTGATTGCAAATCTCGATTGGTGGCTGCGATAATTCTTACATTTGATTTTGTTGGCTGACTATCACCCAGACGTTGACACTCACCGTACTCAATAAAGCGTAATAGCTTGGCCTGTATTGCCAGCGATAACTCACCGATTTCATCTAAAAATAAAGTACCATTTTCGGCCTGCTGCACAAAGCCAGACTGATCTGCATCTGCTCCGGTAAATGCGCCTTTTTTATGACCAAATAATTGTGATTCAGCCAATGCCTCAGGCAGGGCTGCACAATTAACGGCAACAAAATCACTCTGGTGACGGGGGCTGGATTTATGCAATGCTTGAGCAAGCAATTCTTTACCCGTACCCGTATTTCCTTCAATCAGTACAGTAACATCTGTATTTGCAATAATACCGGCGGTATTCACCACCTGTTGTAAAACAGCCGATTGACCAATGAGTTGTGCAAAGTGACTCATAATAATTCCAACATTCTATTTACTAAATTCATCGAAATAAATATCTAATGATGCTGATGATGCCCTGCATCACCCACACCAATAAACAAACTCGCTATCGCCGTGACAATTAATATTACAGCGATTAACTGTCGGGCATGCTTAGATTGACCCAGCTTTCTTACCCAACCCAGCATAACACCTGCTGATAGCATTGCAGGTAGAGTTCCAAGCCCAAACGCACCCATCATTAAGGCACCTTGAACGGCTGAACCTGAGGCAACCGTCATCAACAAAATAACGTACACCAAACCACACGGAAGCCAACCCCACAACATACCGTACAATAGCGCCTGATACGGTGTTTTGATCGGCATCAAGCGACGTGCGACTGGCTCTATTATTTTCCACACCGGTTGACCCAGCTTTTCCACTTTAATCAGTTGCGGAAACCAGCCACCTAAATACAGGCCAATCAGCACAATAAAGGTCACGCCAAATACACGTAGTATACTGTGCGCACTGTCATCATTAAGGCCCAGCCATTCAAGTATTTCTACCCCAAAAGCCCCGGCCAGAGCGCCTGCCACCATATAACTACTGAGGCGGCCCAAATTATATGCTGTGACAAATAGACTAATACGTACACGATTTTCACGCACATCGACTGGTAAGCTTAAACTTAGAGCACCCATAATACCGCCACACATACCCAGACAGTGCAAACTGCTAAGTAGCCCTATGACTAATATCGATGAAATTGTTTGTGGGGCATCCAAGGTAATAATTATCTGACTATAAAATCTAATTAGAGACAAATTAACCCAACAATACCAATTGTTAAACTTTTGTCTGGCGTAAGATATTTTAATCGAAACTAAGCGTTGCTGTCATTGCTATAGGACAAAGAATAAATGGGTGTTTTAATATAAATATATTATGCTTAAACACAGTTAGTTCTAAATTTTATAAACCAGTAGCTCTATTTCTGCGAAATAGTGACCTAAGTTAAGGATATAAAAATCGCAAAAATACTTGTCACGGGCGCCACAGGTTTTGTTGGTAGTCATGTATTAGAAAGCTTAATCAATATTCATCATCAGGATATTGAAGTAGTGGCCGCTTGCCGTGATAAGAGTAAATTACTTGCGCATTATTCTGGTGAGGTTCGCGTAGGTGATTTACGTGACCCTGACTACCTCGACCGCGTGCTTGTAGGCATAGACATTGTTTGCCATACAGCTGGGTGGAGTAGCTTTGAAAAATCAGGTGACACCTGTAACAAAACCTATCTTGAACCCACGTTAGATTTAATTAACCATGCAATCGAGTGGCGCATCAAACGTTTTGTTAACTTAAGTAGCTTATATACATCAAAACCAAATAAGCGTGATAACGCGGATATAGCAGGCAAACCTCGTGCTTATTGGCCAATGATGAATTGCCTAATCGCCGTAGAAGACTATCTACGCGCATACACTAGTAGCCGCACTCAGTTTGTTAACCTGCGCCTCGGCATCTACTCAGGCAAGCGAATTAATATGGGCTTACTCCCATTACTCCTCGCCCGTAACAACCACAGCTCGATGCCATATTTAACTGGATCACTAGGACACCTTCCCTTAATAGATGGTAAAGACATAGGGCAGGCTTTTATACGCGCCGCACTGGCTCCAATTGAGGCCAATTTTAGTAGTTTAAATATTTGTGGCCCTGAAACTCCCTCTCATTTCGAAGTTATGCAATTTATAAAAGAGCAGACTCAACATTCACCCTTAAGCTATGGCCTTCCAACGCCATTCGCCAATTTCATACTATGGTCACAAAGTAAGTTTCAACGATTTGAATATCAACCACTATTAACATCGGCGATGATAGACATGCTGAAGTCACCCCTTATCTCAAACCAACAGGCAAAAGAAAATTTAGGTTTTGACCCTGAAGTAAGTTGGAAAGCCAGTCTGCTCGACACATTAGATGCCTATAAAAATCAATCTATCAACACCAATTTGAGCCAGCCAAGCAATAATCTCAACCTAAACTAAACCTTCATTTGTTTTAGCTCTAACGAATCTTCTCACAGCAATCTGCAGTTTATTGGATATATGGGTAACTAAATAAATTTAGGTAGGCCAACAGCCTTTTCCACACTTGATTCTATTCAGGTGTATTTTTTAGGTGAATACCTAAATTTTTCTCCACAACAACATACGATTATTGGCAGGCATTTCGACATCCTCAACTAGCTGCAAAGCATTCTGCTCTGCAAGTTTCTGCACCAACTCAAAATGTTTAATACAACTATTAGGGTCTCGCTGCTTTAACCAAATATCAAATCGGGCATTACTTTCAGACGTATATTTTCCGTTATAATTAAACGGACCATACTGCGCAAATATCCCTCCTTGTTTCAAACAGTTACCAACATGCTTAAATAGTTTTTCTGTTTGCTCCGAGGAAATAATATGTGTGGTATTCGCAGTAAATACATAATCCATTTCCGTGACCGACCAGATATCATCATCCACATTAAGCTCTAATGGTGATTTAATACGATCGTGATCAACTTCATCAAACCAAAGTTGCATACCAGCATGTTGATCAATTAGGTCACTTGGTTGCCATAATAAATGCTGCATATGCTGTGTAAAAAAAACACCATGCTGACCTGTGCCACTACCTATTTCTAAGACCTTTCCCTGCTCAATAAAAAAGCTTGTTAATACATCAAGAATGACTTGCTGGTTTTGCACACAGGATTCTGCGACGGGTTTATACATGATATTTTTCCTATCTCCCCTCGCTTAATAGCAAGAAGAGTAACAATATCTTTTGAAAGGCTATTGATAGAACTCTTTAAGAACTCGGAATAGATAATACGCATCCCAACGTCCCGCCAACTCTCTAATTGAATGCATAGCAAACGTTGGCACACCCACATCAATAGTACGCACACCAATTTCACTTGCTGCAATTGGCCCAATAGTACTACCACATGCCATATCACTTCTCACAACAAAAGATTGCACTGGCACATCTGCCTTTTTGCAAAGCTGTTTAAACATTGCACTGGTGTCACTATTTGTTGCATAACGCTGATTCGCATTTGTTTTTATCACTGGCCCCATATTAATTTCCGGGCCATGATTATCGTCATGTTTATCGACATAATTAGGGTGCACTGCATGCGCATTATCAGCTGACACCATCATTGACTGATCAATCATGCGCACATAATTTTCATGGCTTCCTGCTATACGCTCTAATACAGATTGTAAAAATGGCCCTTGAGCACCACATGCCGAAGCACTACCTACCTCTTCATGATCGGTACAAACCAGTAATTTACTACCTGCATTACTTGTTTCTGTCATTGCCATTATGCCAGTGTAACAACTTAACAAATTATCTAAACGAGCGCTGGCAATAAAGTCTTGATGCAAACCAATATAAGATGGTTCCTGCACATCATAGAAGCATAATTCATAATCCAGTATTTCTATTGCATCAGTATCATCTTTAATTTTTTGCAAAAGAATATCTTTAAAAGATGGTTTCTTATCAGTTTCTGAAACAGGCAACTTTAATAAAATAGGTGGTATATCTGTTTGTGGATTCACCGTACGATTTTTGTTTGCTTCGCGATCTAAATGAATAGCCAAACTTGGAATAACCGCAATCGGGTCTGCAAAATTAACGAGTGTGCTACATAAGTCATTATCATCATCTAAATAGTTAATCCTTCCCGCTAGTGACAAATCTCGATCGAACCAGGGGTTCAATAAAGCGCCACCATAAACTTCCACCCCTAATTGATAATAACCTTTCGTCAATACATCTGGCTCAGGCTTTACTTTCAAACAAGGACTATCAGTATGTGCACCCACCATTTGAATGCCATTACTAACAATATCCTCACCCATTTTGAAAGCGATTATAGATGAGTCATTTCGTGTTACAAAATAACCCTGCTTATCTTCAAGCTGCCACTTATCTGATTCATATAGACGCTGATACCCAGCACACTCAAGCTTGTAAATAATCTGCTCTACCGCATGAAACGGCGTGGGTGACATGGCGATAAAATCCATTAAGTCATAATTGAATTTTTCGTCGTTCATAGTATTCCTGAGAAATAAATAAAGTTAAAAATATGTTTTTAAGAATCTTTTTTACATTCATAAGTACATTCAGATTTCGCTTTAGAAACACATCCGCTCCAAGCCACCGTACATGAGACACCGCATGATTCATACTCACTATCCTTAAAAAAGCTACTTGAGTTACACTCTGATTGGCACTCACGAAGCACACGCTCACATCCGGCGGCATCTACGCATGAACGACAGGCTTCGTCATCTGCAAACATATAATTATTCAAAGATGGTATATATTGCTTAATATCAGTTGCGAAACACTGCAATGAAAATAATATCGAAAATAATAGAGTGATACTGGTTATAGTTAGCTTGCGCATTTGATTAAACCTATTTTGTAGATATACGAAGATTAATTATAAGACAAAAAAACATAAGAAAACACTTCACCGTCTTAAGTTATTTCTATCTCCATTATATTGATATGGTTTTATTTAACGGGAAATTCTGCATAACATTTTTTCATCATAACCCGTAACTACTTCAATCATTCCATACAGTGACTTATTTAGTTCTTCGTCTCCCGTATCCACTCGTAATGGCTGACCATCTAGAGAATGTATTTTTTCAGCTGTAGAAATAAAAGTGATATCTTTCATGGTTAAGCGCTTAATTACCTGTGGACTAATCTGCTGATTTCCACGTCCAAAAACATGCCCCTGCCCACCAATCAGCGTAATAATCAAACATGCATTGGTATATTCATCCAATAGCTGCAAAATTTGTTGTTCAGTTAAATCATTGGCTATTAACTGCTGGTTACATACTGCATCAACCCCCAGCAACGTTGATGACAAATTCAACTCGTCCATAATGGCTTTCGGCGTTGTCCCTGAGCCAATCAAATATAGGCAATCATCTTCCATGGATTCCACCATGAAAACGGCTATGTCCTGCAAGGCTATTTCTTCGTGAGTAACGCCGCCTTTTTTCATATTTTGCATAAACTGATTTTCAGCCGGCACTTGCAAATAACCATAAAGCCGAGCTTTTACAACGTTATTACGAAACTCTTCTTCATCTATATCCATTACAGATGCTTCACTTAGGGTCAATGCGCGGCCCTTAATCAATAGGCTTAATAACTCACCCGCATGGCTTGGTGTTACTGCATAAACAGATGAATGAATTTTACATCCCGCTGGCACACCTATAACAGGGGGCACAGAAATATCACGTACATTTTGTAATGCCTGATAAACATTTCTAGCTGTGCCATCTCCACCCGCAAATAACAATAAATCAATTCCCTGCTCTACACATTGATGCACTGTAATTTCAGTATCGCTAGATGATGTTTCTGAAGCGGGCATTGTATTGACCACTGTTGTATCAAAACCCATTTCTTTAGCAAGGTTTTCGCCCATGTCATTTGCAGCGGTATATATGTGAAGCTGGTTTTTATAGGGAGCAATTAGCTCCAGTGCCTGCTTCATTCTCTGCTGAGCCAAAGGCACAGCGCCACGATCGCGAGCCAGCCGCTGAATATCTTCGCCGTCTGAGCCTTTTAAACCTACTCGACCACCAATACCTGCCACTGGATTAATGATTAAACCTAATCTAAACAAATCGTTGTCCGCTTATCTGATTGAAAGTGATATTATTGTCGTCCATTATTATCGCTTATTTTAGCGACCCATATTCAGTCATTTTAAATCAGGAACTTTGCATGAGTTTTCATCACCCTTTCCTTCCCCGACGTCAGGCCATTGCAGTTAAGGTAGGTAATATCACAGTAGGTGGTGATTCCCCCGTGGTCGTGCAATCCATGACTAATACTGACACTGCTGATGAGATTGCAACAGCAATACAAATTGCTGAACTCGCCGCTTCGGGTTCAGAAATGGTACGAATTACCGTTAATACCATTGAAGCCGCTCAAGCCGTACCGGGCATTAAAGCCCGCTTAAAACACATGGGCATAGATGTCCCTATAGTCGGTGACTTTCATTTCAATGGTCATAAATTACTGACCCAATGCCCCGAGTGCGCGGAGGCTCTGGATAAATACCGTATTAACCCGGGCAATGTTGGCCGAGGTAAACGCCGTGATGAGCAATTTGCCACCATGATTGAAATTGCCGTGAAACACAATAAACCAGTACGCATAGGGGTGAACTGGGGCAGTATGGATCAGGAGCTACTTGCGAAATTAATGGATGAAAACGCGCAACTAGAAGAACCTAAAGAACCTAAAGAGGTCATGTTTGAAACAGTCATACGCTCGGCGCTTGAAAGTGCTGCCGCTGCTGAAGAAATTGGATTAGCCAAAGATAAAATTATTATTTCCTGCAAAATGTCAGACGTGCAAGATTTAATCACCGTGTATCGTGCGATGGCCGAGCGCTGTGACTACGCCCTACACTTAGGCTTAACTGAGGCAGGCATGGGCTCAAAAGGCATTGTCGCTTCAACCGCTGCTTTAGCCATTTTATTGCATGAAGGCATAGGCGATACCATTCGCATTTCACTCACGCCCAAACCTGGCGCTTCTCGCACTAAAGAGGTCGTCGTCGCACAAGAAATTTTACAAACGATGGGGCTGCGTGCATTCGTTCCATTGGTTACTGCATGCCCAGGCTGTGGCAGAACATCAAGCACTTACTTTCAAGAATTGGCCGAACAAATTCAAGCCTATTTACGCGACCAAATGCCCATCTGGGCGAGTAAATATCAGGGTGTAGAAAGCATGTCTGTTGCGGTAATGGGCTGCGTAGTCAACGGCCCCGGTGAAAGTAAACATGCGAATATTGGTATTAGCCTACCCGGCACAGGTGAAAAGCCCGTAGCGCCGGTGTATGAAGATGGTGAAAAAACGGTAACACTTAAAGGCGATAATATTGCCAATGAATTCCAAGATTTATTAAATGCGTATATAGACAGAAGTTTTCAGAAAATTTAAATTCTAAAAATAAATAATTAAAATCAAGTAAAGGAAATTTACGACTATTGATACAACAATACTAAGTTATTTTATTACTTACTTAATTAGCGTCTAACGGGGTTCTTTTCATTACCCAGTCGAGCAAGGCATCTGCAGGCATTGGTCTTGCAATATGATAGCCTTGCGCTATATCACAGCCAAAATCTTTTAATGTATCTAAGATTTCTTGCGTTTCCACGCCCTCTGCCACAAGTTCCATATTCAGCTCATGACCTAACAGAATACATGTTTTTACAATAGCCCTAGACTCATCATCCTGAGTCATCGACATAATAAAACTTTGATCTATTTTTAATTCTGTAAATGGTATTTTATGTAACTGCGAAAGCGAAGAATAGCCTGTACCAAAGTCATCGATAGACAGGCCGAAACCCTTCATTCTTAAGCGAGTTAAAATATCCAATGAAGTGACTAGCTCACCCATCAAAGCACTTTCTGTTACTTCAAACGTCAGCCTGGTAGGATCTAATTCGTTATGGCTCAACATCTCTGTGAGCTGTTCTGGTAATGATAAGCTGGTGATATTATCAGAAGAAATATTCACCGATATTTTTGTAGAAAACCCACTATCTTCCCACTTACGACTTTGCTCAATAGACATAGCAATGACACTAGCCGTGAGTTTACCAATTAAGTTATTTTTTTCTGCAAGGCTGATAAATTGATCAGGAAAAACTAAACCACGTTCAGGATGCTGCCAACGAACCAATGCTTCCACGCCTCGCAGCTCACCGGTTTTCACATCAAGCTGAGGCTGGTAATACAAAATTAACTGATTATTCTGCAATGCATGTTTTAGCTCATCAACTGTTGGTAACGCTTGCTGAAGACACACAGTAGTATTCGGCGACAAGGTATCTTGAGCGATTTTTTCAATAAGAACTTTAAGCTCAAGCATTTGAAATGGTTTAGTAAAACTAGCAACGACCTTAAGTAAATGAGCTTGGGCTAACTGCTCTGCCGAGTGCAGAATACCTTTATCATGTCCGCTAATTAATACTAATTGCGCCTGACATCCATTTTTACCAAGCATACGTATCACTTCTATGCCATCAACATCTGGCATATTTAAGTCCAGCAATATAATATCAGCAGCATCAACTGATACCTGAAGAAACTGTCTGGCATTGGTGAAATACTGACTATTCAAACCAATACTTTCCACCATAGCCGTAAGTAACTCAGCTATCTGGATATCATCATCAACAATGTATATCTTTGTCATATTGCTATTTTAAACTTAACCTTTACTATTTTCTTCAAATTCAGACAGTGCAAGCTCAATAACTTCATTATTACTTTCGTATAAAGGCTTTAACATATTTGCATCCAAACCTGACATATGGCCCTGTAACCCTCATTTAAGAATTTTTTCAACTCAGATGCATTAATAGTATTTTGTTTGTACTGAATATAGCTTTTTCTTAAAGCCTGAAGCAGAAAGTCATGCGTACTTTTATACTGTTTAATATCATTATGACCGCATTTTTCGAGTAAATTCTCTTCACGGCTGAAGTGTTGCTGCGTAAATATCAATAAATCATCTTTCAGCTCACCCTCTCTCCATGTCATTACTATTTTCAGCATTCGGCTACCATACTAATAATTTCAAGGTGCTCATTATCAATAGATTCTATACCTGTCAGAACCTGCTTAATATCGTTATCGATTGCCTATTACAATTCACTTGGTGCATCAAATATTTTTCGCAAACGCGTTAGCAGTTTATCTCGTTCTAATGGTTTATTCAGAATATTGTTATGCAATTCACGCTGCTCGCTATTATGCGTATTATCGCTATAGCCACTCACCAGCTGCACTTTTATGCCTGGGTAATGCTCATATATATATTCAGCTAATTTATAGCCATTCATGCCTGGCATAATTACATCACTAAGAACCAGATCGATACGGTGTTTTTTCAATATTTCAATGGCCTGCACAGCGTTTCCCGCAAGTACCACTGAATAGCCGCTCGACGTCAACATTTCATTCAGCAACGAGCGTAGCGAGGGCTCATCATCCACAACTAATATACTCTCACTTCCCGGAGCTGAATCCAGTGGTTTCAACCTTGCATCTTTACTTACGCCTTCACCCACATACCGGGGAAAATATAAATTGAAGCAGCTTCCTACCCCTATATCCGACTCAACCTTAATTGAACCCATACTGCGATTAACAAAACCATACACCTGACTCAAGCCTAAGCCATTTCCTTTCTCTCCCTTGGTGGAAAAGAAGGGTTCAAAAATTCGCATGACTGTGTCTTTATCTATACCTGACCCAGTATCACACACACTTAGACAGACATAATCACCTGGTTCTTTATCCAGTTTCAACTTCTCGATACCTTTTCTGCTTAACTCACAGTTTTTTGTAGAAAGAACCAATCTGCCACTATGTTCAATTGCATGCATCGAATTAATGCACATATTTAATACCGCATCTTCAAGATCACTCTTATCCAAATACACAGGCCATAAATCCGCAGCTAACTCAAGTAAGAACTGAATACGTGCTGTCAGTGTTTTTTCCAGCATGTTCCTATTATTTTCTAACAAGATATTTATATTAGTTACATCAGGTGAAGATGTTTTTTGTCGCGAAAAGGCTAAAAGTTTCTGCGTGAGCTTTGCTCCACGCTGACCCGCATGGTGTATTTCAGTTGTATATTTTTTTAACTTGGGATCACCTGATAACTTATCTATCAAAAGTTCTGAATAGCCAAGAATAACGCCCAGCATATTATTATAATCGTGTGCGATACCCCCTGTAAGCTTGCCTAAAGCATCCATTTTCTGACTATGCCTTAACTGCTGTTCCTGTTCTTTAAGTAAGGTAATATCCAGGCATGAACCAATAAACAATCTCTCTCCATTAGCCTTTTGTGGCAATTCGTTTACTGATAAATGAATTGAAAAAGCACTTCCATCTTTATGTAAAGCTGGAACATCTCTTCCAATACCTATAATGTGTTTCTCTCCTGTGGTGACATATTTATGTAAGATAGCATCATGAGTACTGTGATAAGGTTCCGGCATAAGTACATTGACATTTTTACCGACAATTTCATCATTTTCATAACCAAACATCTTCTCTGCAGCCCTGTTAAAACTGCGGATTATTCCTTTAGTATCAATGGTTATAACGCCATCTTCCATTGAATCAATTATTAGGGAGATATTTTCTTCATTTTTGGTTAACTCAAAATTTTGCTTTTCTACTTTGACAGCCATTTCATTAAACGCACTTCCAAGATCGCTCAGTTCGTCATTACCTTTTACATCTGCTCTAGATTTATAACCTGATGAAGAAAATTGTTTTGCCGCACTATTTATATTTTTAATTCGCCTAACCAATAAATGATTGTAAAAAATAGAAAATAGAATACTCATAACCACTATAAAAAAGACTACTGGTATAACTTTTACCTGCAACGTCTCTATAGCATCTGATGACACCCAACGAAGATCTATATGAGCGCCTATAAAACCCACTTCACTTTCAATTAACTGGTCACCACTTTTCAAACCAAAAACAACCGGATAAACAGCAAACAGCGTCCCCCCGTCATCTGATACCCATAACTTATATCTTTCATTAATAGAGTTAACACTGAATTTTGATAAAGAGTTATCTCCCGTATATCCAACAAATGTTTCACTTACACCTCTTCCTATAAAGGCCAATTGAGAAGAGGCTATAACCTCAGCATTATCATCCACCAAAAAGGCATGATTCATATGCTTTATTGAGCCTAATGAAGACAATTCAGCTTGCACCTGCTCAAACTCATTCTTCTGCAGTAAGAACTCCATTGTTTGCTGAAGTCGCGAAATATCTATATGCGCCTTCTGTCTGAGCTCATTAGTCTGATCAGTTAATAAATAGTTATACGTACTAATTAGCAAAAAACAAACTGCGACCAAAACTGCAGAAACAGTTCCCATTGTGATTTTTATACCTAATGGAATTCGCATATAATCTATTTCGCTATCGACTTAAACATAATATCTGTATCTACAATAGAACCAATCAAGCCATTTTCTGACATTATTTTCGCCATTTTTCTCGATGAAAGAATCAAACTTTTTCCTTCCATCGAGGTTAGTAAAAAATCATTTTTTTCTTTGTCTGGGAAAACTAGCCCCTCAAACATAGACATTACATTTTCTTCACCCACTCTCATTCTCTTGTCTATCGTTTTTGCATATTTATTTGGGCTGCTTTGTATCTTACCTACCGCTTTAAACCAGGAATGTTTTAAGTCATCTATATTTTTTTTAAACAACTTCATCTTCTCTGCCCTAACGATTAATACATCAACAATTTCTCCCGGAACTTGAGTGCTATCAAACAACACATTTCCTCCATTCTCAATTATTTCACTACGTGCTGGATCAAACGTAATCACCGCATCAATTTTATTTTCCTTAAATGCCCTCACGTGCTGATTAACTTGCTGTGAAACGACTGTAATATCCTTTTTATCTAAAACCGTTAATTCAATAATTCTATATAAAAAATATGCACCTAAGGCGGTGTGTTCTACACCTACACGCTTACCCTTAAGATCTTCTATAGACTTTATATTCACCTGCCCCAATAAGGCATCCGCACCACTGGATTCATCCATTGCTAAAACGATACGAAAATCTTCTCCTGCCTCAAGCAATATAATTGCCTCATCTAATGTAAGGGCAGCGGAATCCAGCAAGCCGTTTCGATATGCCTTTAGTACTTGAGAGGTAGATGTGTATTCAATTAAGCGAATAGCATCTTTATTAAGATAACCTAACTCCCTCGCCAGATATAAAGGTTCATAACCTGGCCAGACATTGGTTCCTATTCGAAGAGTTTGTTTATTGGGTTCAGAACATGCCGCCATGAACAGGCAAACAGTTACAATTAGCAGCTTTATTGACAGAAATCGCATACATTTATCCTGATTTTTATAACTTTGGGGGGACAACTTAATACTAGACTAAAAATCAGCTTTCTGTGTGACCACGTTGAACGCAAATTACCTTACTAATTCAATGCCTTATATTAAGTTATATATGCAATCATACTGTGTAAAAATCACCAATACTTATACGTGAAAGACCAGTAATTAGATAAGAGAACAATTAGGAGTAGCAATAGATTGCTAAGATGATTTAGCCCACGGCAAAAGCCCAGGCATTACAGAACAGCGGTTTGAACCACTTCAAAAGACTCAAACGACTCTTCAAGATTTCGCCTAAATAGTTGTTTGGACCAGTTTTCCAACCCTTTAGGGTGAGGCTCTTTTTTAAGAATACTGGCTATAACATCCAGCTTTACCGTATTTGGTGTGTAATGTTCTACTAACTCACTCCAGGCATTAATATGATTTGCCCTAATACTGGGCATTGCGTAAGAGGTACACTTTACAGATTGGAAACTAAGCGTAGAAAAAAAGGCACGCAACTTTTTATTCACTTCCTCTCTCACCAGTTTGCAGGCGAACCAGGCAATGGTTTCTGTCGCATCTAACAGGTCGTCTTCCAGATCACCCTGTTTTTGTAAAAAATCAATGGCCGGAAAATAACTTAGCTTATGTTTTTTCACCGCGGCTACAACTTGTTCCGTTAATGCTTCGCCCACTACTTCTGCTGAAGAAGGTAAATACTTCTCTAAAACATCATGGGGAATTTTAACCTGTAAGGTGATATGAATTTTGCTGATATGTAGTGATGACATGAACTGTTACATCCAGCAATTTAAATCGATTAAAAAATTGTTTTTAATCGCATAAGGCACAGATGATAAGTTCAAGTTCTTAACACCTTAGTTTGTGTCTTAATGGGGTCAGTCAAGTGCTTAATACGTTTACGCATTACCGAACCAATCGCATCAGTTTGGCCAAATACCGGAAATGTTAATTCCTCACAATAGCCAGATAGCACCATCATCGCATGTAAATATTTTTCTGCCTCTGGCACCGCAGCTTTCAACTCAGCCAAAGACTCATCACACTGCTGACACTTCTGCTTAGATTCTTCAATAATCACATCAATTTCTCGGTGATTGTCAAATGTTGGGCAAATATCCACGAAGTATTTTTCAATGGTCATAAATAAGGCAACCACTACATTTTGATCACTCGGACGTTTTAGTGCTGCATCGATAGTATGCAGATAATTTTGTCCTGCGGCTGACATTACTTTTAATAGCAAGGCAGCTTGTCTATTCCCCTTCTCAAGTAACGGTGTAAGCGCTTTCTCATATGCAGCATAATTTATATGATCAGTGGAATGTCCCGGTAATTCATCAGGCGTAGCCTGTAAAAAGCCAACAAAGTAAGCTCCTTTTAATTTGGCTTTTTCCCATAAACTATGTCGCAACTCTTCTGTTACTAAGCCAGGCTGCAGTGCAGCCTTAACGCTGTCTATCATCGCTAAGGGATCTTCTTCAAAGGGTAAATGCTCTATTAAAAACTCAGCCAATATCGGACCCATGTCCCCTTCAATAACTGCCTGCTTTTCTAACATACGGCGTGCATTATCTGTAGTCGGCATACACCACCACGCACGTCGAGCAATCTCATTCGTTAAACCTGTAGCATGCACTACCGCAACCACGGCTTCTTCTTCACCGAGCACTAATAGTTGATCCAAACTTTCATCTTTGGCCTGACCCATACGAGTCCAACGCTTTAAATAAACAGGGTAACCACCTGGCGAACCAATGGAGTGAGATGATAGAAGTGATTTCACATTACGAACATATTGTTCGTCACGGCAATTAGAATTAAGAGGGACTTTGGCCTCACCGCGTTCGGTTAAGGCATACACAATCATCCGCGACTCATCGACACGAACCGCCTGTAAACCCTGTGTAAGTAATACATTTAAACGAAGACTATCTTCGGGGGAAAGATCCATAAATTTTTATAACCAATAATTATTATTTCAAACTGAATAAAACTATTCGAGCTATTTTAAATAATTTTAATTCAATTGAACCCGCTGCCCCCAAGGCACCGGCGTTTTACCTTTTACTAACCAGAGTACAGGAAAGTAAGGTTCGTTCTTAGGAAATTCACCCTGAGCATCAGTAAAGTACACAACTAGATTAGGCGCTTCATCTTGCTCTTCAACCCATTCAATAACGGGATTGAATCGAGTACCTCCACCACCTTTGAACTTTTCTGGCATGGCAAATTCATCCCATGGTTCATATATCCATGGGCCACCCTCTGCTAAATGCGAATCACAGGCAAGCAAGGTAATACGTGCACGTATCTGGCTTTTAATTGAATCAACCTCAGACACAAACTCCGCAATTTCTGTTTGCGATATCGAGCCACTGATATCTAAAGCCACAACAATATTTAATGATGCACTGCGTAAACTTGGATAAACCGCGGGATCTCCACGGCGTGTTGAAGGTCGTGCATAGGTGTAGTCATCACGTGCCACCATAGACATGTATTGCGCTAACAACATACGCCACGGTAAACGTGGCTGCAGCATGTGATCTACCATGCGAGCCATTGCACCGCCTAGCTTGCCAGCCTGAATCGCCTGCTGTGCAGCACTCGCCATACGCTGTTGCCACTGCAAACTTAAAGATTCAATTTCTTGCGGCGTTAAAGGATCAGGTTCGCCTTCACCCTCTTCCGGCGGCCCGGATTTCTGTTTACCCTGATCGCCACTTTGATCAGAGTTTTCATTTCTTGCGCCACCGTCTTCTTCACCCTGACCTTCAGAGTCGCCCTTCTGTTTCTGCTGCTTGCCTTCCTTTTGCTCGTGATCATCTCCACTTGCACCGTCATCATTATCATCCTGATCATTATCTGAATCCGGATTCAATTGCTGTTCTAGCTCACGCTCTTGATCGTTGTCGTTATCCTCTAACATGGGATAAATTTCTTCTGCGGTCATACCATCGTATTCACGCAAATAATTAACATCGACGGGGGGTGTCATACCATCATTAATCAGCATGGGATTAATCGCAAAGTCGCAGGCCATATCCCAGCGATGCTGCACTCTATTTTGACGGCGGGCAAAATGTGAAAGCGCGCAATGCAGTGCTTCATGGGCTAGGACAAATTGAGTTTGATCGGGGCTTAGTGCATCAATGTAATGCTCGTTGTAGTAAAGTTTTTTACCATTACTAAACGTTGCATCACACCAATCATCTTTTGCACGAACCATAGGCAAGCGCAACACTAAAGCACCCAGAAAAGGTTTTTCTAGAATTAGTTTTGTGCGGGCAGTAGCTAATTTTTTATCTAGATCTAGCGGCATATTTATACAATATCAATTTAGTAAATTACTGTTCAGGTTGACCATGTGTGGCTTCAGGACAAGGCGATAAATGTGAGCTTACAAATGTAAGTGTTCATTTTTCAACACAGGCATGAAGTTACACATGGGTAAGCTGGGCTGTAATTTTTTAATAGATCATTAACTCTGCTATATCATTCGCCCAATCAGCAAACTCTGGAACGGCAAATATGTCTTCACCAATAGCACGATGCATATCTGACACCATCATCACACCCATCTCTTTTTGGCGGAAGTTTTTTGCAAACTTTAAAATGTTACCCATTACGGCATGCGCACTACTCTCGCCCTTAACACGAATAGCACGACCAACAAGCGCGGCTGCTACCGCATATTGCAAATCTATTTCTTTCGGTGCAGAGACTTTTTCGCCAGCAATAATCGCATCCAGATCAGGCATCTGATCCAGACTTTCAATAAAGGCGTTTAACTCCACTCCCGCTGCTGGTCCTACACAGGCCTGTAAAGTGCCTAACAATAAATCGGGATGACCTTCAAATTTGTGCAATGCATTATGCGCAAACTCCCATGAACGAGGCGATGGAAAAGCCACTGGATTATGCGCAGGATCAAAATCAAATAACAGATCCGGACGGAAACGCACGAAGCCAATCACACGCTCATTAATATGATGTTCCCAGGCCCAGGAAACCCAGTCGTCCAAATTAACATCAACTTCATAATGAGAAAAACGATTCGCTAAGGGTGCGGGCATTGTATAAGTAACACCACGATCGCCCTGGCGATTACCCGCAGCGAAAATAGCCCAGCCTTCTGGCACTTCGTAGTTACCTAATTTACGATCAAGTATTAACTGATACGCAGCCGCTGATACGCTTGGCGGTGCAGAGGTGATTTCATCCAGAAACAAAATACCTTTAGGACCATGGCGCTCTGCATTCGGCAACATTGAGGGCACTGCCCACTCCACCAAGTCACCGTTTTTAAATGGAATACCGCGTAAATCACTGGGTTCCATTTGTGACAGACGAATATCAATAACCGGTATGTTATTTTTCTCCGCCACCTGTGCCACCATCTGTGACTTACCGACACCTGGTGGCCCCCACAACATAACGGGGGTATGGTGACCGGTTTCAGTACTGATGAATTCTCGATTTAAAACAGATAATAATTTTGCAGGACGCATTGGATTTCCTGAATAATAATTTTGTATTTTTTATAAAAGTATTTAGGTAAATATCGCTCTAGGTTGACTCTGTGTGATCTCAGATCAAGGCGAAAAATGTAAGTTCACACATGTGAATGCACATTTTTTAACGCCGAGATGGGATCACACAGAGTTAAGCTGGTGCGTTATTTTAAAAGCCGGCTTTTTTATACCACTCTTGTGCTATTTCCTGATTTTTCTCAACGCCTTTGCCTTCTTCATACATCATTGCAATAGTCGTCATTGAACCCAGCATGTCTTGCTCAGCTGCTTTCTTAAACCAAACTAGTGCCTCAGCAAAATCCTGGTCTACACACTCACCTTCCATATACATG
>Ga0316204_10006675_pt1 | contig 17536 bp, 10 predicted proteins | sample 6monrhotite_MG_2_FD_205661 | JGI IMG/M metagenome (GOLD analysis project Ga0316204, IMG submission 205661) | Microbial mat bacterial communities from mineral coupon in-situ incubated in ocean water Damariscotta River, Maine, United States -... | ecosystem: Environmental > Aquatic > Marine >... | reverse complement strand
CTGAAGTTCGAATAAGAATGTTTCTCATTTATTCCTTAACTCCCAGAATTCCCTGAGTTTTCACTCGCCACTTGGTGTTTTGGTGCTCAAATTGTACCCATGTAATTGATGTGTTATTTGCTTGAATTGTCAATTCTATGGCCTATAATGAGGACATGTATATTGATATCGTCCCTAACCGCAAGTCACCACCGGCCATTTTGCTACGCGAATCCGTTCGTGAAGGTCAAAAAATTGTCAAACGAACCATCGCCAATCTTTCTTCCCTTAGTCTTGAACAAGCCCAACTCATTCGACAAGTATTAAAAGGCGAACCGCTTGTCGCGCCCGAAGCGTGTTTTGATATTGTGAACTCCAAAGCGCACGGTGACGTCGATGCGGTATTGTTAACAATGAGGAAACTCGGCTTTGATAATCTAGTGGCCAGTCGCAGCAGCAAAGAACGAGACTTGGTGGTTGCCATGGTGGCATCCAGGATCTTACATCCCGAAAGCAAATTGGCGTTTTCTCGAAACTGGGAAAACTCCACACTAGGGGAATTACTGGGGATTGACGGAGCAAGCGAGGATGATCTTTATGCGGCAATGGATTGGTTGTATGAACGCCAAGACATCATCGAGAAAAAACTAGCCAAGCGCCACTTAAGTCCAGGTGATCACGTCTTGTATGACTTATCTTCCAGCTATTTCGAAGGTAAACAGTGCCCGTTGGGTAAACGAGGCTATAGTCGTGATCAGAAAAAAGGAAAACTACAGGTAAATTACGGCTTGTTAACGGATCGGAGAGGTTGTCCGATCTCTCTATCGGCTTTTCCTGGAAATACCTCAGATGCAACCACCTTTTTACCTCAAGTTGAGCGAGTACAAAATGACTTCGCACTAGAATCGGTCACCCTTGTTGGGGATCGGGGTATGATTTCAGAAGTACAGTTGAAAGCGTTGCGCGAACGTTCAGGCATTGACTGGATTACCGCACTAAAGTCCGGATCGATTCGTAAATTATGTGATGAGCAAGCCATTCAACTGACGTTATTTGATGAACGAAACCTATTTGAGTTCACGCACGCTGATTTTCCTGGAGAGCGGCTGATTGCTTGCCGAAATCCTGAATTAGCGCACCACCGCTGTAAAACACGAACCTCGTTGCTGGAGGCCACAACACAAGCGCTAACGAAGGTTCAGTCGATGGTGGCGAGAGGGTCTCTCAAAGGGGCTGATAAGATCGGTGTTCGAACCGGACGAGTGATCAATCAATACAAAATGGCCAAACACTTCACACTCGATATTGCTGAGGCGGCGTTTCGTTTTGAAATCGACGCTGAGAGCGTCAGCAAAGAAGCCGAACTCGATGGCATCTATGTGATTCGCAGCTCTTTGGAGAAAGACAGACGTAGCGCAAACGATATCGTCCTGGATTACAAATCACTCAGCCAAGTAGAACGCGCGTTTCGCTCGATCAAAACAACCGATCTGCAAGTGCGTCCGATCTATCACTATGAGGAAAACCGAGTAAGAACCCATCTATTTATTTGCATGCTGGCCTACTACGTTAAGTGGCATATGATGGAGGCATGGCGCCCCCTTCTTTTTGCGGATGAAGCACAAGAAGAAAAAAGAGAGCGAGATGCCGTTGCACCAGCAAAACGATCGAACCCTGCTGAAGAAAAAGTGCGCAGCAAAAAATTAGCCGATGGCTCACCGGCGCACAGCTTCCAGTCGCTACTTGGTCATTTAAAATCAATTGTTCGCAACACCTGCAAGCGCCGTGGTGCCGATGCATCAGAACCCTGTTTTGTGATTGATACCCAATTATCGCAGACCCAACAAAAAGCCTACCAGTTACTGAAGAAAGTAAAAGTGTAGACAGAACACTGAACCCCATTCTAATTTATCTGCATGATAAATAAGGGGTAACTTGCCTTTTTAAGGAAGGAACCTCAGTTTAAACAGGGACCAACAAGGCTGTGTGATTGTTCGGAAAAACGGGGTTTTCCTAGTTCCCCCGCGCTCCCGCGTGGGAACGCCTACGATGGTGGCCTAGCGAACTAAGGCAAGGATTCCCACGGAAGACCGTGGGTACCAGAAAATAACAGGGGCAGGGAAGTAGCTTCGTCCCGGCTACTGAAATGGATAACCTGCACCTGATAACCTCATGGCAGCTATACTATTTTCAGTAAAAATATTTATTTTAACTGAAAAAATACGAATAAAATTATAGTGCAAACTATTGATAATAAAATTATTTCAAGAATATATGGGCGTGGTAGGGGGTGGGTCTTTACCATGACGGATTTCTACGGCGGACCGTGCCTACCAGGTTTAACAGCAGAAATTCAGGCGTAATAAAAACGGAGAAATACAGCGCTGGGGATTAAAATGCTAGCCCTAAAAAGCGAAAACCCCTGGGAAATCCCAAGGGTAGACGCCGATCGAGCATCCCCAATCCACTTACAGGAATTATAGTCCAGACCATAACACCGAACAATAGGGTAAAAGAGCGGGTTTTCCACCTGGCCACTACCTCGCAGACGAATACTAATATTTCCTCGTACCCACGCTCCAGCGTGGGTACGCATACGATGGCGGCCAAGCCAACTAAGGTACCAATTCCCACGGAAAACCGTGAGCACCAAGAAAGCGGTGTGACAAAAAAATGTCAGGCAATCTGCATCAACCAGTACTTGGTGAACCCGCCGACCCCAGCACAGCAAGCAAAGCCGCATTCTTTAGTAAAAAACCAGCCACACACCGATGGCAAGCAACCCAGCGGCACGTTGTTGTTAGAAGGCTGTAAACCTAAAAATGGCTATTTGTTAAACAAACAAGGCCATCCCGCCATAAACCACACAGAATTAGCTGCACCGTGACCCAGTTAGTGGCAGAATCAGCATCTAACCAAAAAGCAACCTCGATCCAATTGCACAGATTTAGGCTGGCGGGTGAAGCTTAATCATGTTAAAAGCTAAATTTACGCACCGAAAGCCATGGCACCAAGATTGATACATACTAAAAATATCCCTTAACTAAGTACCTTTCTTCTTAGCTCTAATTTGATAGGTAAAGACTAGTAGGTTTGCGGGTTGAATATGACAATAGTTGGGAAAAAGATAAGCGGCTGCTATTACCACTAAAGCTAATCTATTTTGTTGCACTAAATGATTAAGGTAATTTGGGCAATAGCGCGAACATCACACTAACTTGATATTTGGTTAACGCTATGAGGAGGTAACTATGCTTGATTGGAAAAAATTATTAAATGACAAACGTAGAAAACCAAAGTCTGGAGAACCACCGATAGCGCTTACCCAGTTAAAACAAAAAGAAGTTAGAACAGAACATGAGCGTGATTATGATCGTATCCTATTTTCCACTCCTGTAAGAAGGTTGGCTGATAAAACCCAAGTCTTCCCATTGGAAAAGAATGATAGTGTTAGAACACGGCTTACCCATTCGCATGAGGTATCGAATCTGGCAAGAAGTTTAGGTATCGATATCGCCTTCAATGAAAATTTATTCAGCGAGCAGCAAGAGCCACAGAGAAATGTACCAGCAATATTGGCTGCCGTCGGATTGGCACATGATTTAGGTAATCCGCCATTTGGTCATCAGGGTGAAGGTGCCATTCAGTCTTGGGTTGCTGACAATTCTGATGAGTTATTCGGTGATGGCACATTAGATGAAGCGATGAAAAATGATTTTTTAAAATTTGAAGGGAATGCGCAAACATTAAGGTTACTTACAAGGCTGCAATTAACTAATGATGATTATGGTTTAAATCTATCGTACGGGACGTTGGCGGCATTGATGAAATATCCTGTTGGCTCAGGTCAAACCAGCAAAGACCATGTGTCGTCAAAAAAGCACGGTTTTTTCCAGTCTGAGAAGGAAATTATTAATGATGTCTGGGAAAATACTGGGTTATCAGCAAAAATTAGACATCCTTTGACTTACCTTATGGAGGCTTGTGATGATATTGCGTATTCTGTGTTAGATGCGGAAGATGCTGTTAAGAAGAACCTGGTTTCTTTCTCTGATCTTATTTCTTACCTTAAGCACCAGAAAAATAAAGATAAAACAATTGAGTACGTCATTGAAGCCTCTTGTGAAAAAAATAAAGAATTTCGGGAAGATAATTTGTCACCGAATGAGTTAAACGATATATCGATGCAAATGTTCAGAGTTTATGCCATCGGTGCAATGATAAGTGATGTGAAAAAAGCGTTCATGGACAATTACGCGATTATTATGAAAGGTGAATTAAAACAGGATCTTATCGCTGTTAGCAATTCAGCTGTTTTTTGTAAGTTGCTGAAGAAATTTGATAGAATGCACGCATATCGCCATCGTAGTGTTTTAGAAGTCGAATTGACCGGCTACAACACAATAAGACAACTAATGGACTATTTTTGGAAAGCAATAACTGACAGAGAAAACCATAATGAACTAGGTTCAGATCGAAAATCACCTTTTTCATCATATGCTTATTCTCGTATCTCAGAAAACTATAGGCGAGTTTTTGAAAGCGAAAATAACAATATGCCGATTCGTTATAAAGAGCTGCAATTATTAACTGATATGATTTCTGGAATGACAGATTCGTTTGCAATATCATTGCTAGACGAACTAGAAAAATATGATGTTTTAGGTGCGCTAGAGAGAAAAAATGTCAACTAGACCGATAAAAAGTTTTTCTGATCTCAAAATAAGAATTGGTCGTTTTCTAAATTCCCCTGCATTTAATAGAAAAGAAATACGTTCGTTTCTAAGTAAGGTAAATTCTATAGGTGAGGTAGCAATTTTTGGCGGAATGCTAAGAGACTTAGCTATTTCGGGTAGCGCTGGTTTTAAATCTGATGTTGATCTAGTAATTAAAATAGAAAATAAGAATTTATTAGAAGAAATTCTTAGTGAGTATTCTCTCGAAAAAAACAAGTTTGGTGGTTTCAGAGTTAGTTTAGGTATATGGAAAGTAGATTTGTGGGACTTTAATGATACCTGGGCTTTTAAAGAAGGATATGTGGAAGGAAATTCTATTAAAGACCTCTGTAAGACCACTTTTTTCAACTGGGATGCGATAGCTTATCAATTAGAGACAGGAACGGTTTATTCGAACGAAGGGTATATTGAATCAATACACAGCAAAGTTCTAGATATAAATTTAGAACCTAATCCTTCACCATTAGGTAACATAATTAAAGCGTCAAAGTATTTCGAAAAATATGACGCTAGTTTCTCGCCACGTTTGACAAAAAATATATATAGAGTGCTAGAAGAAGTTCGGAATGATAAATTTCATCAGTTTGGAAATGAGTATCATAAACGACGATTAATAGATATTGATAGACTATTGAATCTTTCCCAGGCGATAGAAAATCACCAAAAACACAAACCCTTGTCACCCTTTGAATTAAAGAAAGTACAGCATTCTATTTGGTGATAGAAAGACATTATTAAAACTTGAAGCTAGCTGTCTTAAAGGATTTATAAGTATATTTAGCTTTCAAACTGTTTTCATAGAACTGTCATTTATAAGCTCAGCTATGCTCTTAAAAGGCTGCGTATCATAGTTGGTCGGTGCTTTAAAAATTGGTAAATGTCTCGAGTTACTTTAATTAGTAAAACTAACAAGAAGAAAGCAATTAGAAGATCTTCTATAAACTCGAGAAAAGATTCAGTATCACCGTATGTGCCTTTCTGTGTGGGTTGAATTAGCGCATTAGTTTCTAGTTCACCGTTTTGTTCTATATTTTTAATTGCTGAATCGCCAATGTTCCGCTGTATTGATTCTGAGGCTCGCGTTGTAGGATACGCGTTGATTGACGGTATACCTTCAAGATAAGCGTTAGCATCGCCAAATGGGATATTTGTAGCAGAATCACCTTGCACTTCGTCATTGTCATTGTTTCTAAGCGCATAAGCATCTTTGTCATTTGCTGTAAATTTCTCTGTATTACCAAGACCAAATTCGCTATCTAAACTTTTCTTTGAAGACTGCGAGCTATGATTGTCAGCAAAGTTCTCACTACTTATTGTTCCATGACTGACCAAACGAACTACGTTTAGATTTGAGTGATCCTGAATAGTAAGTTGAAGCTCATTGTCCAATCTCGGGAGCAAGAGTTGATCGTTATATTGAGTAATAAATCTTTGTGCTTCTTCAGAGCATAAAATCTCATAGTTGCAATTAGTCAGAGAGTCATAGCCGGAGTTACTTTTCTCTAAGTGATTGTCTGTAAAATTGTTTATCCGCTCATGTTCAACATCTGTTGCTAAAGTGGAAGCTCCAGTAGAACTTTCGTAATTATATTCACTCAGCTCTTCAGTTGTATGCTTGTATAAAACGTCCGCTTTGGGTCGATAACGAGATGAATAATTATCAATAAACATAATTTCTGTTTGAGGTTTATTTTTGCTAAAGAAGAAACTTCCAACAGTATCTTTACTTGGAGTTACAGAGTCGATTGGAGCCGCCGAGGGCTCGTTTGGTGTAGAGTTTAATTCATTTATTGCATCCACACTTGTTTTAGCTCTGTTTACCGAACTGTTCTTGCCAATCAATATGTTTTGCGGTGCATTTTGATGTATCTGATAAGGAATGGCTTCTATGACTTCAGGTTCGTTTATTTTTGATGCATCTTTGTGCAAAATTGTATCTGAAGTCAGTATTACAGAAATAACCAGCGCTGCTATGAGTAGCAGTAATTTTTTGGCTAAGGAAGATTTATTCAACCGTGAAACAAATGCAGGAAGTGATTCTTTGAAAATATAGTAAATAAACATTCCAATAACGATAAGGAATGGAATAAAACCTAAAATAATTTTAACCCTATCGCGGGTCTTCGGGTTATGGATAGATGGCTTTAAAAAAGTATTAATATTTTTTTGTTTTATTAAAAAATGGTTTTTATAGTTTGGGTATTTTTCCAAAAATATGCGAATTAAATACTTCGCGATAAAGTGCAAAGAAAACAGGCAGATAGGGGTGATCGCTACTAAAGACATTATGTCGGTTTGCGTGATATTCGATAAAAATTGACTGAGTTCTAACCAATTCCTGGGCATAAACTGGCACCCTGATCTAATGAACAGTCAGACTAGCCAACTTATCGTTTAATATCAAATAAAAATAATAACCAACCTGTTTTAGCATATAATTTGCGTTTGGTTTTGTTGGGAATTCAACCAATTTTGCCGGTTTGCCCACACTGCCGTATCCATAACAACACTTAATTGGCACCTGAATACACAAAACCAAAAACCCAAACCCGCGAAGCCATCGACCAAAAACTCGAATTCGCCGGTTGGTTGGTACAGGACAAAAAACGCCTCAATCTGTATTCATCACTGGGTGTTGTGGTGTGTGAAATGGATACCGGCACTGGTCCGGCCGATTACATACTAGTCATCGACGGTAAGGCCTGCGGCATTACCGGGGCTAAGCGGGAAACGGCTGGGGGGCACGTAGCCGAGCAATCTAGACGAAATACCACCTCAAAAATCCAGCATATTCAGCATTGTGTCCCCGATGAAAAACCCAAAGGCATGCTGAAATACTACAGCCAGGCCTACACCACGAACAAATAAAAGGCCACAGCACCCGCATCATCAGTTACAATAACGCACAAAAAATGATGATTGCAGCATGACCCACACCGAAGCACTAACCCGACAAGAGCTCATCGACAAACAGCTCCAGGCTGCGGCGTGGGATGTGAATGACGTAACACAAGTCATCGAAGAATTCGATATCCATGTAGACCTCCCCAACGGCGTTAAAGAACCAAGAACCCAATACGAAGGTCACCAATTCAGCGATTACGTTCTCCTAGGCAAAGACGGTAAACCACTGGCTGTTGTAGAAGCAAAAAAATCATCAAAGGATGCAGAGATTGGCAGGGAGCAGGCCAAACAGTACTGTTACAACATACAAAAAGAGCGGGGCGGAGAGCTACCATTTTGTTTTTACACCAACGGCCTCGAAACCTATTTTTGGGACTTAGAAAACTACCCACCGCGAAAAGTAGTAGGCTTCCCAACGCGCAGCGACCTTGAACGCCTGAGTTACATTCGCCGCAACCGAAAACCCCTCAGCCAGGAGCTAATCAATACCGAAATCGCTGGGCGTGATTATCAAATCCGCGCCATCCGCACCGCACTTGAAGGAATAGAACAGAAAAAACGCGACTTTCTATTGGTCATGGCCACAGGTACCGGTAAAACCCGCACCTGCATCGCTATGGTAGATGCCCTCATGCGCGCCGGTCACGCGGAACACATCCTCTTCCTGGTGGATCGCATCGCCCTGCGCGAACAAGCGTTAGCAGCGTTCAAAGAGCATTTACCCAATGAGCCGCGCTGGCCAAAAATTGGCGAAAAGCTCATTGCCAAAGACAGAAGGGTATACGTTTCCACTTACCCCACCATGCTCAACATTATTCGCGATACAAAAAAGCCACTGTCGCCACACTTTTTTGATCTGGTCGTTACCGATGAAAGTCACCGCTCAATCTACAACACCTATCGAGAAGTGCTCGACTATTTCAAAGCTATAAATCTTGGTCTGACCGCCACCCCAACAGACGTTATCGATCACAACACCTTCAAGCTATTCCACTGTGAAGACGGGCTGCCAACCTTCGCCTACACCTATGAAGAAGCGGTCAACAACCAACCTCCCTATCTGTGTGATTTTCAAGTCATGAAAATCCAAACCAAATTCCAAAAAGAAGGCATCAGCAAGCGCACCATCAGCTTGGAAGATCAAAAACAACTCATGCTGGAAGGTAAAGACATTGAAGAAATCAATTTCGAAGGCACCCAGCTAGAAAAGCAAGTGATTAACAAAGGCACCAACACCCTTATCGTCAAAGAATACATGGAAGAATGCATTAAAGATGGTAATGGCGTATTACCCGGCAAAACCATCTTCTTCTGTTCCTCAAAGGCCCACGCCCGCCGCATGGAACAAATCTTCGATAAACTCTATCCGCAATACCACGGCGAATTAGCCAAGGTCATGGTGTCAGACGATCCACGCGTATACGGCAAAGGCGGTTTGCTCGATCAATTCACCAACAACGACATGCCCCGTATCGCCATCAGTGTCGACATGCTCGACACAGGTATCGACGTGCGCGAAATCGTCAACCTGGTTTTCGCCAAGCCCGTGTATTCCTATACCAAGTTCTGGCAAATGATCGGCCGGGGCACGCGCCTGTTAGAGCTAAAAAAGATCAAACCCTGGTGCACCGAAAAAGACGTGTTCCTCATCCTCGACTGCTGGGACAACTTTGAATACTTCAAACTTCAACCCAAAGGCAAAGAACTCAAAGGCCAGCTACCACTACCGGTCCGTCTGGTGGGTGTGCGCATAGATAAAATCGAAAAGGCCACCCAACTTGGCAAAACCGACATTGCCGAAAAAGAAATCACCCTGCTGCGCCAACAAATCCAACAGTTGCCGCAAACGTCTGTTGTCATCATAGAAGCCGCACCCGCCCTCAAACCACTGGCCGATGACAACTACTGGACCAAGCTCACCCCGCAGAAACTCGAATACCTGCGTGCCGAAATCAAACCCCTGTTTCGCACCTTATCGGGCGTGGATTTCAAAGCCATGCGTTTTACCAAAGACGTGCTAGAAACCTCGCTGGCCCTGCTGGGTAAAGAAGCAGACGATGCCGAAGACAAACAAAGATTCGAAGCCCTGCAAGATGCCCTTATTGAACAAATCAGCGAGCTACCCCTGAGCATCCCCATGGTCAAGCGGCAAGATAATCTCATCAAAACCGCCCAACAAAGCCATTACTGGGCAAGCTGTACCGATGCCGCACTGGATGATTTGGCAGACAAACTCGCGCCACTAATGAAGTTTCGCGAACAACAAAACCCCGGCGAAGGCCCGGTCAATCTCGACCTGCAAGACGAAGTACACACCAAAGAAACCATCCACTTCGGTCCACAAAACGAAGCCGTCAGTGTCAGCCATTACCGCGAAATGGTCGAGAGCCTGGTATTAGCAATGACCGAGAGCAACCCCCTATTACAAAAGATCAAACAAGGCCAAGACATCAACGTCACAGAGGCCGAACAACTGGCGCAACTGCTCCATGAAGAACACCCGCATATCACCGAAGACCTGCTGCGCAAGGTGTACCAAAACCGCAAGGCGAGATTCATCCAATTCATTCGTCACATAGTAGGCATCGAAATCCTGGCCAGTTTCCCAGACACCGTCAGCCAGGCCTTCGACCAGTTCATTGCCGAACACAGCAATCTCAACAGCCGCCAGCTCGAATTCTTGCGGCTGTTGAAAGACTTTATTATCGAGCGGGAAAAAGTCGAAAAGCGCGACTTAATACAATCACCCTTTACCGTGATTCATCCTCAGGGTATTCGCGGCGTATTCAGTCCCAGTGAAATCAACGAAATTTTGACCTTAACAGAGCAATTGGCGGCATAGCCATGAATCAATTTAATCCTACAAGCAGGATAACACTATGAGTTTGTTACAACATAATCCAGCCATTCAAAGCAAAATTGATAAACTTTGGAACAATTTCTGGAGCGGCGGTATTTCCAATCCGCTCACCGCCATTGAGCAGATTACTTATCTGCTGTTTATGAAACGCATGGACGAACTGGACCAGAAACGGCAACAAGATGCCAAGTTTACCGGGGAGGAATACAGTTCTCGATTCGCCGGTTTCTGGGTACCACCGGAACACCGCGACAAATCAGCAAAAGATCAGAAACCCTTCAGAGTAAAAAAACAGGACTTGCGCTGGAGTGAGTTCAAACACAAACACGCAGAAGACATGCTCACCCATGTGCAAAGCAAGGTGTTTCCGTTTTTAAAAGATATGAATGGCGCGGAGTCCAGTTTCACCCACCATATGAAAAACGCAGTATTCATCATCCCCAAGCCCTCGCTGTTGGTCGAAGCCATCAAAACCATCGACGAAATCTTCGCGGAAATGGAGAAAGACTCCCAGGACAAAGGCCAAGCCTTCCAGGATATCCAGGGCGATGTCTACGAATACCTGCTGTCGGAGATAGCCACCGCCGGTAAAAACGGCCAGTTCCGCACCCCGCGGCACATCATCAAACTCATTGCCGAACTGGTACAGCCGCAACTGGGCCACCGCATTGCCGACCCCGCCTGTGGTACCGGTGGCTTCTTACTCGGCGCCTATCAATACATCGTCAGCCAATTGGCGAAAAAAGATAAAGCCGAATTAAAAACCGACGAAGACGGTTTTCAGCGTGCTTCCGTCAGCGCTAGCCTTAATGAAGCGCGCAAGCAGTTGTTGAATGACAGCCTTTATGGCTACGACATCGACAACACCATGGTGCGTTTGGGTTTAATGAACCTGATGATGCACGGCATGGACGAACCACATATCGATTATCAGGATACGCTTAGCAAAGGCTTCGATGATGCCAATCAATACCACGTGGTCATGGCCAATCCGCCCTTTACCGGCAGCATTGATAAAGGCGACATTAACGAAAACCTCAGCCTCAACACCACCAAAACCGAACTGCTGTTTCTGGAGAACATCTATCGTATGCTGCGCAAGGGCGGCACTGCCGGTGTGATTGTTCCACAAGGCGTGTTGTTCGGGTCTGGCAAAGCCTTTGTCGCTGCGCGGCAGATCCTGGTGGAGAAGTGTGATCTTAAAGCCGTTGTTACGTTGCCAAGTGGCGTATTCAAACCCTACGCCGGGGTCGCCACCGCCATCCTGCTGTTCACCAAAGTTTATGACAAAGAAGACAAGGCCGATGAACCCGCCACACAACATACCTGGTTCTACGACATGTTAGACGATGGCTACACACTGGACGATAAACGCAACAAAAAAGAAGGCTACGGTGACCTGCAAGAAATCGTCGCCAAATATCATGCCCGCAAAGCAGAGACGGATACAGACCGCATGCAGCGCTGCTTTATGGTGCCTTACGCCGAAATCAAAGAAGAAAAATACGACCTTAGTTTTAGTCGCTACAAGGAAGATGTGTTCGAAGAAGTCGAATATGAAAAGCCAGATGTTATTTTGCAAAAACTCATTGCCAGCGAAGTGGGTGAAAATATCGATGAGGCGGCGCTGGTAAAGATCGAAGGCGGGATTGTGAAAGAGTTGTTGGCTTTGCGGGAGATGATTGGATGATGTTTCCTTTAGTCCCCCTTAAAGAGATTATTGTATTTAAAGGCGGTGGAACGCCTTCAAAGAAAATCCCAGAATATTGGGATGGCGGAATCCCTTGGGCGACAGTGAAAGATTTCAAGGGTAAAAAATTGAGTGAGACGCAAGACTCCATTTCACTGAAAGGATTAAATGAAAGCGCATCGAACTTGATACCTAAAGGTCACGTTATCATTCCGACGCGTATGGCGCTCGGAAAAGCCGCTATCAATACCGTCGACGTAGCGATTAATCAGGACTTGAGAGCTCTTATTCCAAAGCAAAAAATCTACACAGAATACTTACTATATGCAGTTTTGAGTTTAGCCGGAGAAATTGAAAAAAAAGGGTCAGGTGCAACGGTTAAAGGAATAACCCAGGACAATCTTTATAACCTGAAGATACCGTTTCCAGAATATAACGACCAAATCCGCATCGCCACTCTGCTGAGCCGCGTCGAGGCGCTCATCGCCACCCGCAAAAACAACCTGAAACAACTGGATAACTTTCTAAAAAGCACCTTTTTGGAAATGTTTGGTGATATTAGAGCGAAGAAATCTAAATATAAATGGGAAATGCCAAGGCCATATTTAAAGGCAAGTAGCGGGAAATCTAGTAAAAATGTAAAGACAGAGAAGCAAACAGAAATTCCAATATATGGTGGAAATGGAGTAAATGGATGGGCTACAGAGCCTCTTTACTTTGAACCTGTTGTAATTGCGGGTCGAGTAGGTCAACAGTGCGGAATAATACATGTTTCTGATGGGCCATGCTGGGTTACCGATAATGCAATTGTAATTCAGATAGTAGATACAAATATTCTAGATGCCACATATTTGGCGACAGCATATCAACATGCCCCAATTAGGGAAAAAGTTAAACAATTAGATTTACCATTTATAAATCAATCTATGCTGCTCGATTATTCAATTCCAATGCCTCCTATTGAACTACAACGTAAATTCGCACAGATTTCAGAAAAAGTATTATCCTTAAAAGTAATATATCAGAAAAACTTAGGCCTGATTGAAAACCTCTATGGTGCCCTCAGCCAAAAAGCCTTCAAAGGCGAACTGGAATTAAGCCGTGTACCGTTGACTGACGTTGATACAACTAAGTATCGTCACGTCACAGTTACCGATCAAGGCACAGGCGTTGACGAAGTAAGCCGTATTGTCGAATATCCCATGTCGGACCCGGCAGAGCGGACGAAATTACTGCGCAACTTGTTCGATGAATTTCTCTCACAACACAAGGGCGGCAATTTATCCCTTGACGACTTCTGGCAACATGCAATTCTTATGGCGGGCGATTCTGTGGATGCAGAAGACGATAAGCTCTGGGGCGTAGAAGATTATGATCGAGTCAAAGAGTGGCTCTTCGAACTGATTCGTGAAGACAAACTTGAGCAACGCTTTATCATGAAAACAGATTCATCACCTGACGACCAAATACAACTAGAAATAATAGGCTAATTAGGGGTGAAGCTGCTGCGCTTAAAAATCGGCGAAACCTTCCGCAGCCTGCAAGCGGGCTTTGAGGTGGCGTTTTTGCAGCAATGGGACCGCGATCAGACCATGCAATCGCCGGATTTAGAATTCGCGCCCTACATCCTTGCCGGTCCCAACGGCAGCGGTAAGTCTAACGTGCTGGAAGCACTGGCCGCGATTTTTTACCACATGGAATGTATGTATCTCGAAAACCTGCCCGACAGCTTTGTGTATGAAGAAGAGCAAAATCCCAACGGGTTCCAAAGCGATCAAGGTATCCCTGATGTTTTTGAAGTGGAGTATTTGATTCGCGCTACTGGCGTCTTCAAGTTAACGAACGACAACCAGCATGCTCATGTCAAAATTGTTAAATCCAAAGCAAAAAGCCCACAATGGTTTTTGCTGAATGACAAAGAACAAGACCCAGAAAAGCCTTTGTCAATTGACCGCAATATTGCCCGGCAGTTGTTGCCCAGCTATGTTCTTGGCTATTCTTCTGGCGAGAACGAAGTGCTTAGCTTGCCATTTTTTAAAATGCGTTTTATCAATTTTGATGAGTACAAAGACAGGCTCTTTAACCAATACGATTATGACGGTAAACCAGAAGGTCGCTTAGTGTATCTGGATGCGTCATTTAGCCAGGCGATTGTTATTTGCAATTTGCTTTTGCAAGAAAAAGCGGTGCTGGCGCCATTTATTGAAGAATTGGGAGTGGAAGATATTAAGTCTTTTCGCATTATTATTCGCAAGGCCGCTGGTGTCGATCACCAAGGTGAGTTTGTTGAGAATACGAACCAATTTATCGTTGAAGACCCTGATGAAAAATCGTTAATAATTACAGATTACTTAGACAAGAACATAAGTGCACTAAAAAAATGCGCAACCTGCTCATTCCAAACGGAAGAGGGAATGCTTTATTTAGATTATTTGGTAAACGACGAAACCCGTAAAGCCTTTACGCTGCATTTTGGTACGGCAATAGACCTTTTTCAGGTGTTTCAAATCTTAATCACGCTAAATCTGTTTACAGTGTCTAGTGAATTAAAAAAAGAATTATATACCTCGGCCTCGTTATATGTGAGTGAAACCGTGCCGGTCCTCGCCTCGGATCAACGCATAATGCGCTTTAAGGATGTCGATTTACAAAAAGTGGGAATTGTTGAACAGGTGTCCCTCAAGAGCTTGTCTGACGGTGAGCATCAATTCCTGCACGCGCTTGGGTTATGTCTTCTTTGTCGCGATGATAATGCATTGTTTCTGTTGGATGAGCCAGAGACCCATTTTAATCCGGCCTGGCGTGCAAAATTCATTACCCGGTTGCGAGAATGTTTCGTAAACGACAACGTTGAAAAAAAATGCCCAGAGATGCTAATTACGACCCACACCCCGTTTTTGATTTCAGACAGCAAACCCGAAAATGTCTTGGTGTTTAAAAAAGAAAATGAAACCGTGAGCGTTAAGCGCCCCGACTTCAACACACTGGGTGCTTCCATCAACAAAATCACGTTGAACACCTTCAATAAACGCGAAACCATCGGGGGATACGCAGAGCAACATATGAAAGCGTTCAAACAACGCTTCGAAGCCGATAAGGAGCAGACCACGGCGGATCAAAAACAAGCCCTGATCGATGAAATAAATCAAAAACTTGGCGATTCGGTGGAAAAGGTGCTATTGATTAAAACCATTCTCGATAGCATGGAACCCGAGCAAGGAGGAGAAAACTAATGCTATTCCCCTATGTTTACGTAGCGCACACAATGGAAAAAATGCAGGGCTACATTGATTATATTTTTAATAATGTGTGGTGTACTGCAAGGGGGAAGGGTTACGATATAGAAATTTTGTTTGCGGGGAATGACGAACTCAGAAAATTAATAACAGAACTACACACCAGCGAAGTACAGGGGGCAGATTTCTTTCTAACCGGTTTGCAGCTGATATTTGAAGATTTTAAAGTTCTTTCTGACGCACAACTGGAACAGTTGGAACTGTGGTATCAATCTAATAACAACATAGAATTAGCATGTGTAGGTGATCCCAATGTAACGCCCGCAACCTATGACGTTGTGGCAACCCTATCCGAGGAACTGAGTACACATCTAAGAGATTTCTTTAAAAACCTATACTCTCAAAGTTTTCTATCACTGAAGTCAATCAAAGACAGAGTAGGTGAAATCGAAAACCACTATCATGATTTTATGCAGCGTAACATCCAAGGTAAATGCCCATTTTGTGGCATCCACGATGTAAAAGGTTTATATCACACCAAGCGTGAGGCTTATGACCATTTTCTGCCAAAAGACAAATATCCCTTCAACAGTATCAATTTTTATAACCTCGTGCCAGCCTGTCACGAGTGCAACAGTAGTTACAAATTGAGTATTGATCCGCTACTTAATTGTAAAAACCCATTGGCCTCCAACGCAGGCCAACGGCGCAAAGCGTTTTATCCATACAGCAATAATTCTCACAACATCGAGCTACAAATAACCTTGACATCATCGGACTGGACTAACATCACCCCTGAAGATGTTCAGTTAACAACGGGACCAAACGATGTTAGAGAAGAAATCGACACCTGGCTTGATGTTTATGGCATCGAAGAACGCTACAAAGCTAAATGTTGTGGTGAAAACGACGGTAAGGGTTGGATAGTGCAAATATTAGACGAATGGAGCGTGGATGGCCGTAATCCAGACGACTTTTTGAACACCCTGGAACGTCAGGCGAACAAACGCCCTTATTGTGATGATAATTTTCTGAAGAAGCCATTTCTTGAAGCATGTAAGCATAGCGGCTTGTTTGATTCATAGCGAATCATATCTAGTGTCAAACGAGGTCAGAGAATAGTTGTTTCTAATATTATGGAATATTGTTCTGACCCCGATTGCAGTTTTGAATGAATGTTAAGAAAAGGAATCGCTGCATGGCAATACCAGACTACCAAACATTGATGCTCCCTTTGTTGACATTAGCTTCAGGTGGTGACGAGCATAAATTTAGGGAGACGGTAGAGGCGTTAGCGAGCCAGTACCAATTGTCTGAGGCTGAGCGGGTGGAAATGCTACCCAGTGGTTCGCCGATTTTCGACAATCGAGTAGGTTGGGCTCGCACCTACTTAAAGCAAGCTGGTCTGATTGAATCGCCTAAACGGGGTGTATTTCGTATTACCGCGAGAGGTACTGAGGTACTCGCGCAAAACCCAGGGTATATTAATGTTGCATTTCTCGATCAGTTCGATGAGTTTCGGGATTTCCGTACCCGACGGCGATCCAAAAATGAAAAGATTAGCGATGATGCTGCCGAAGAATCGCCGCCATTAGAATCAAGTGCGACACCCGAAGATTCCCTGGCAGCGGCTTATAAAAAAATAAGAAATGCACTTGAATCGGATTTGCTAGAACAAATTAAATCAGCGTCACCGGCCTTTTTTGAACGTTTAGTCGTCGATCTCTTGGTTAAAATGGGCTATGGCGGCAGTCGACAGGACGCAGGGTGTGCAATCGGCCGCTCCGGTGATGGCGGTATAGATGGCATTATCAATGAAGATCGGCTAGGGCTGGATATAATCTACCTTCAAGCCAAACGCTGGGAAGGCACAGTGGGCAGACCGGAAATACAAAAATTCGCCGGCGTGTTGCAAGGCCAAACGGCACGAAAAGGCGTATTTATTGTGAGCTTACGGCAGCATAGCTCAACTTAACCCGTTCACCCATGGTTTACTTGTTTCCATCATTCAGGAGGAAACATTATGGTAAACCTATCATCACTCGAATCAGTCGCATCCGCGTTTGATCACTGGCGCAACACACGTACTTCAAGAAAACAAGCTGTCCCCACCAGATTGCGTGAACAAGCG
>Ga0316204_10006674_pt1 | contig 17539 bp, 15 predicted proteins | sample 6monrhotite_MG_2_FD_205661 | JGI IMG/M metagenome (GOLD analysis project Ga0316204, IMG submission 205661) | Microbial mat bacterial communities from mineral coupon in-situ incubated in ocean water Damariscotta River, Maine, United States -... | ecosystem: Environmental > Aquatic > Marine >... | reverse complement strand
GCCAGTTCAGTTGTGCGCGGGTCTCTTCGTTGGCGGCGGTGCGGTTGGTTTCCCAATCCCCCCACCCTGTGGTGGCCCTGACATAGGTCGCGCGTTTGCGCCTGCGGTCATGGGCGGCGTTAACCGCAACGCGGTAGAGCCATGTCGTGACTTTGGCACGGGCCTGATAGCTGCGCAGCTTGGCGGGCAGAGCGGCGCAGATATCCTGTGTCAGGTCTTCTGCCTCGCTGCGCGATCCGGTCAGGCGAAAGCAAAAAGCGAAAAGCCGGTCATAGTGCCGATCAAGCAGGCTGGCAAAGGCCGCGCCGTCACCGGCGGCCGCTGCTGTGGCCAGATCTTCATCGCTTGTCATCATGCGCATCACGGTGATTGGACGCAGACGAGAGGTCAATCCTTGGCAGACAGTCAAGAATTTCCAGATTTTGCTGACACTGGTGCCAGTGAAGGCACCAGCGCGATGGTATTGGCAGGCCCCTCTCGCGGTTCAGACACTGGTGCAGATGTATTTCATATCTTCAGGCGACCTTCGAGGGGGGGTGATCATAAAGAGGAAATATCTTTAAGCATCTGATAGTTAATGGGTAATTTTCGAATGACTTGATGGGCATCTACTTCTGTGACGCTTGTTTTGTCCCAATAGTGAGGGTAAATTGTCCCAATAAGGGGTTGATGTGATGACGCAGTTTACGCCACGAAGCGGCAAAGCCAACTACATAAAACCTCGTGGGAAGAGGTTTTATTATCGCCGCGCCATACCGAAGGAATTCCGTTCACTGTTCGATGGTAAGACAGAATGGAATATTAAGTTGGAAGCCGCGACTGATGCAGGTCGAAGGGCCGAGGCCAGTGCTTTGGCACACATGCACAACAAGTCTATGACGTTAAGCGTCGTTGATGATGCGACGATTACGGATTCCGATGATATGGCATTACGGCTCGATTGGTCGGCAATCGCACGAAAGCCGTTGGAGTTCCGTCGAAAAGGTCAGGTGATAGAAACGTTCAAGATCGCAATTTCGGATGATCCTGAATACCTTATGCAGGCCGAAAAGGATGGCTACTTCGCAATGACCAGAGAGGAAGGGTTTGCACAGATTGGTTTAGCCCAAATCAATCAGGCGATCCCGAAATCCAAAGGTGTGGAGTTGGAGCTAAATGAGTTGAAAGCAGCCAATGTCGAACGTGACATTGATGCTTTGGCATCAGTTGGTAGCGAGACGTTAAGATCAATCCTGCCCAAGATGCATGAAGCGAACAAACCACGCCAACCAACCATCGACGGCCATTATAGGGCTGTCGAAGAGTTTATTTCGTTGCATGGGAACCTGCCCTTACCGAGCGTAACTAAGCAGCACTTATCGGAATACGTCGCACATCTCGGCAAAGTTAGGATCAAAGATCAGCCGTTGGCACCGTCAACTGTGAAGCAGCGGCTGGAAAGGTTGAGCGCGATATTAGAGTTTGCAACGATTACGGACGCTATTCCACACAATGTTGGCAAGACGGTCAAAGCACCTAAGGATACACGCTCGCAGGGTGATCAGGTTTACAAGCCATTTACGAAACCTGAAGTGCGTAAGTTGATCGAGGTAGCGAATGATGTCTGGACCCGCCGACGTTATCAAACGCATCGGACCCAAATGTCTCGTATGACAGATTTGATCACGGCATTGCATATGCTGGTATGGACAGGGGCTCGACCAGAAGAGATTTGCCAACTTCGGTTGGATGATGTCGATCTGGACCGTATGGGTATCGTGGTCACCAATGAGACTGATGACCTTGAGGCACCTGATCGTAAGCTCAAAAATGAAGAGTCGGTACGTGGTGTTCCCATTCATAGGCTCCTGCTGCCTCGATTGGCGGATCATATCGATCACGTCCGCAAGGTTAGCAACTCAGGTCTGTTGTTCCCTTCCTTTGAGCCGATGACGGACAAGGGACGGTATGCCACGCCCATTGGGGCTGACTGGAGTGAGCGTCTGCGAGAGCATGTAACGCCAGATCGACAGAAGGTTCTGTATAGCCTGCGTCATAGCTGGGCAGGCGAGTCTATGAATATCGGAATGTCTGAAACAATGCGTAATGCAATCATGGGGCACAAATCAGATTCCAAATCCTCTTCGGCGAAGCGTTACCGTTTTCACTTTGAGGACCTGGTGAACCAGTTGGAATGGATCAACAAGATGGACTGTGTAGGTGAATGAAGCCGTCGCATGTCGAAGACAAAGGGATTTTCCTCCGTATACTTTAACCCCTTGTGATAAAGGGAAATATCTAAATAGCGGGAAAATACTGTAGTAATTGATTGTAGCATCAATGCTTCTCGGGGACCTTAGACGGTGGCCATGCAGCAGGAAATATCTGAACGAAAAGCCAGTTCTGACTAGTGCGGGTTGCTGGCCGCACCAGGCACCGCGACGTCTTCGTCGTGCTGGGCCATCACACCTATCTGGACTGTAACGGGCGCATTTGCGTCGTCGGTCACCGTGCCGGGCTTTCCGTTGCTCAGCAAGTAGTTCCCGCCAGCCCAGATTGCGGTCGCAACCAAGGACGCGATAATCGACAGAACAAACATGAACCACAGTGTGTCCTTCACCGATTTCGATGCGCACACCGGGCACTCCGGCTGTGGTTGATTGGCGGTATTCAGTGCTTCGATAGCTTCATTTTCGGCACGGACACCTTTGAATTGGTCATTACGGGTCATCGCTGTTTCCTCAACATTTTGGTCGGATTGACTTGATGTCGAGAAACCTGCCCGATAGCGTCCGTCGATGAATGAAATCACCCTCGGATTCGAAAATTTCATGTATTGTAGTTTGGATTTCAACGCGGGAACTGAAAAATGAACCGACCGTTGCCTCTGCCCCCCCCAAACACGGAACTACCCTATTCTGAACTGTTTACTCGCGCTTTGAACATGGGGCTCGGCATGTCCGAGCCAAATAAGGACGGAGATTGGACATGGTATGACATGGACTTCGCTGTTGCTGTGGGGCGAAATGCGAGGTCGATCTCATACTGGAAAACAGGTGATGTTCTTCCGTCGAGAAAATCCCATCACTTGATCAAGGACATGTTTCAACTGGGTGAGGACGGCGAAGCCGCTGCCCTCTGGAATCAAGCCTTCGACCGTGCATTCGATCGGGCAAAATCGACGACGGGTGCAGCAACCCATGCTGGTGTTGAATTTAGGAAATCCAACCATAAACAGATTACTGGAGCGGAGTCAGACCTCAGGTCGAGACTTGCCAGGCTGACTCCCGACCCTCCGGTTCTCGTTGGCCCTACTTATCTGGACTTCATTTTGTATCCTGTCACGACGGATCATTTGGAACCGGATGTTGAGTATTCCACTCTTCGCCGACCAGAGATACTTCTCGGCGGATCAACAGCATTCATTGGCCGCTACATTCACCGCATCCATGGCTCGAAACCTGACCTGATCACCACAACACCCAGCAAAGGGACCGCTCTTTCGGACACTTGGTGGGAAAAGGTCAATGACGAACAATGGATTGGGAATCTCGTGTCCGCCGGAGAAACTGATGATCCAGCAATTACATTTGCACTTCGCCATGCGAGGGATGGACAAAAGACCATGTTCACCTACCCGTCTGGAAAGGAGATGTTCGGTTGGGATGCCATTCACAGCTATTTGGACACCCAATCCGGGCGGGTTCTTCACTTCTCAGGATTGGTGAAAACTGAGTTGAGGGTAGGGTTTCTTGAAAACCTAGAGGCTGTGGCGAAAGATCATGTAACTGTTTTCGATCACGGTAGGTTCACCCCAGATCAAAAGGAAAAAGACTACCAGAATTTGATTGTCGAGGCACTGAACTATGGGCTTATTGACTATCAGATAACTAGCCTCAGGGACTTGGCAGCCCTCTATGATGTAGAATTCGACGCCAGAAATGACTTCGGCTGGGACGAGCGAAAAGCAATCATTTATCGCGTGCTGGAGAAAAGGGGGGATTGCGAACGGACAAATACCATCGTTCGGGATTACGATTACTCCCGGCGGACTACCATCACGTTCGTTATCGTAATGGGCAAGGTCATCCTCGTTGAAGAGCAGTCCGATCGGGCGGTCAGATTTCCAGAGGGTTTTGCTTACGCTGCCAATAAATTCAATGCTGCGTTCATCTCCCGCCTACACTCCGGATATAAGAAGGATGATGACTTCCAGACCGCCACGCTCAGGCTCGTTGAAAAGTCCTATGAAACGCTCATTGACTTCCCCAGACCTTAACCTGAAAACCGATAAACATTGGTTTCACGTTTGTTGAAACCAAGCTTCAAATACAACTCGTTCGCTGCGACCCGTGAAGGGCTGGACGTAAGGTCGAGTGAACGGGCATCGGAATCCCGATATTTCTGAATTGCAAGTTCGCTCATGGTCTTTGCGATGCCGCGCCTCCGGTGGCTTTCATCGACTACCACGTCTTCGATTCTGGCCCTCAATCCCGTAGGTATTCGGAAATACACCAGCGACAACATCCCGACGATACGAGAGCCGTCTATGGCACAGATCATTGTCAGCTTGTCGCTTCCGATGATTTCGTTGAATTCTTCCGTCGAAGACAAAATCGCGCCTTGAGACAACTGTCGGATCAATCGGTGGACATCGTCCATTTGTTCCGCGTCTATACTTTTGACAACCTCGATCTTCATTTCCAACCCCATCAAATCTGTTCATAGTGAGGGTAGTCCTGCTCCAAATGTCATGCAAGACCCGAGGGCTGGTTGGCAAAGCGGGTTAGTTGAGGTTGTTTGCCTTATCGGTTCGGTCGTTGCACACAGCTTTTCGACGGTAATGACCGTTCGTCTGAGTCCGAGCAAATCCAAATAATTCATTGTAAGGGATTCCGAATTCTCAAATTCGGTCGTTTTCGATACCTCTCAAAACGAGGGCTCTGGCATGGCTTTCAGATAGACATGATCTTATCGAAACACCCTATTGATTGCTCTGATACCAACTCACCAATGACGCACGGGTTTTTGAGTGACAGCAACGTCAACGATGTTGGTGTTCAGGGCCCGACCCAGGCGCTCAACGAGACGACACATTCGGAGCGGCGTGGTGACTAGCCAACTTCTGGGCCGGGGTACAACTGAATGTCGAGCAAAAGTCGGGCGGTTCAAGAGGAAGTATGTGTTTTTGTGAGTTATCTTTCACGCAGAGGTGGCACCAATGTTGGACACCGCGTCGTTTTCCTTCAGGTATCTGTAAACAGACGCTCTGCCGATCCCCAGCGTCTTGGCAATCGCCGTTGGTCCCACGCCCTTCGATCTGAGTTCGGCGATCTTGTCGGCGTCGATGGTGGCAGGCCGTCCACGATACTTCTCTGGGTGCAGTTCCTTGGCCCTCGCAATGCCTTCGGCCTGCCGTGTCTTCGCGATGTTGCGTTCCCACTGGGCAAAAGCTGCCAGCATGTGAAGTTGCAGCCGTGCCAAGGGGTCTTTGTCGTCGTTCGAGAACTTCAACCGTTCGGAGATGAACTCAACGGCTACTCCCTTGGTGTTGAGTTCTTCGACGATGTTCAGCAGATCACGGATGTCACGACCCAGGCGATCCAGAGAGTGCACGACCACGCAATCACCTTCACGACAAAACCCCATCATGTCGGTTAGCCCTGGTCGATCTCTCGATGATCCTGTGAGCTTGTCCTCGAACACCTTTTCGATATCCGGCATGTCCGCCAGTTGGCGATCAAGGTTTTGGTCTGTTGTGCTGACTCTCCGATAGGCTACGCGCATCAATCCTCCTGTGTGTCTCATATGGGATTAGACCATTACAGGGATTCGTCTCATAAATCAATGGTGATCCTTTTGAGACATTGCGAGCAGGCAACTGGTGTCTCGCCCTGCCGTCTCGATACGGCTTACCCCTATGGTACCGTGCGTCTGGCTGTAACGGTTATCCATGGGGACCGAAGTGGCCCGTTGACCATTTCCAGATACCCTACTCGTGGAACTATCCCGGTGCCTCCACGTCGAAGCCTCTGAGACGTGACCGGGGTCGTTGTCTGACTACGTAAGACAGAGCTTGAGTGATCACCGCCGGAGTTGGGGTGTTGACCTAGCCAGAACTTGGTCGATTTTCGGTAACCAAGTCCTAAATACGGTTAGATCGGGTGTCGGTTTCCACTGTTAAACGATCTGATGTCGCTATTTGGTGGTCTTTGGGACTTGCTGATCCGATTATTCCAGAGGCGGCATCACATAATCAAAGAAATCAATATCTTGCGCTGAAATGTCGGTTGACCATTTCCTTATTAGGGACAGGACCTCAAGGAACCTATCCCTGATAGAAGCTCCATATTTCAACCAGGACCGTGGTTTCTTGATGATCGAGACCATGCCTGACATCCACACATGAATGAACCTTTGAGCATAGTCGAGCTTCTCCCAATTCCTCTTGATATCATCAAGGCGTTGTTCAAGTTCGAGTTGTACCACACGTGAAGGATCAATCTGGATACCAGAGACCTCAAGAGGCTTACCCATCGAGAAGTTCCGGTTTCGACGGGACCAGGTGGTAGACAGATGAGCATGACCGATGATTGCATCTTTGATCTGCTTAGTCGTCTTGAACTTCACCTCAGTCTTGTCGAGGCAGCTATACTCAAAGTAACCTTGGGCACCGTGAGTGATTTTACCATCATTGTCTGTTCGTTCGGGTCGAACCTTTGAAACGCAAACACGACGACAACCAGGATATGCAGTACTAACGATGCGACGAACTTCTCGCTTGGATAAGTGTGGGTCGGCAATCACGCCATGCCAGTGCAGCATAGCAAACACCTCGTCTGGCCGTTCAACCGGGTCTACGTAATTGGGAAGCTCATCAGCGGGGAAGATGGTCGCCAGGTACTCAGCCGTTTTCAGAGCGATCTGATATGCGCCCGAAACCTGGTGGCCTTCAGACAGACCTTTGAATGCCTCGCGCATCTCAGGGCGCACCTTATCGGTCATTGTCTTCAGGTTTCCGTCAAGAGGACCAATCATCAGGTTGATCGTTGTCGGGTGGCGGGTCACATCGGGGAAGCCCGCCTGTTTAGCCTCCATTCGCTCACCCGCTCGGCTGGCATAGGTTCGACCGGAGACGGACCCACATTCATTGAAACCCTCAGGGGTCTTGAAGTCCTTTCTCCGCAGATTGCCCGCCCTTGTCTTTGAGGAGGTTGAGGTTCTCATGTAGAACTGTGCCGCTGCGTGCCGTTCGATGGCCCTATGCTGTTGTTCGAGAGCAGATGCGATAGTCACGTTTCCTGTGGTCGCAACATGACGCTCAAGCACACGTCGTTTAAGATGTTGGTCATTGGCAAGTCCGGTTCCTTTGGCGATCTGTATCAAATCGATATTGTCGCGGAGTCTGTTCAGTGTAAGTCGTGCCATGTGGTATTTCCTCCATTGTTCTGTGCACTCAATGAAAGATAGTGGCGTCTTCGCGACGACGATAATCGGCTGCTGCGGTCCAAAATCTCCAAGAGGTGGCACAGGTATTTAGTCAGACCAGAGTCCGACTGAAGTAACGTGGGGTTATTGGGAGGCTTTCGGGGTGTCGGCCCCGAAGATGCATTTGGCTCCACCCCTAAATACAGTGAGGAGGTAGGCCAATGCTGAAACGTTTTTCCGTACGGAACCTAGACCAGGACGCCATCGAGATGTTGGCTGATATTAGAGCAGAAGAGCGTCGTGAACTTGGAGCTATCCTGGAGGATTGTATCCTTGAATACTGGCAGTCGCTCTTCTATGGAGAGGACCCACCCGATTCAGCGCCGACAGCGAAAGATTGATCGCCCCTTCGATTGTTGCAGCCTAAGTGTCCGATCCTACAGGGGCAGTCCACGGCCCATATAAGCGTCCAGGAAGGCTGGCAGGTCGATCACCCGAGGAACACGTCGTTTGCGGCCGGTTTCGCGCTCCAGGGCGGCTTCAGCGGCGCGATAGGTCTGGGAGAGTTGGAGGAGTCGGCCAGGAATTCCTGGTTCTCCTTTGACCGTCTTCCAGGCGTGGAGGACATACGGCTGCAAGAGAGCTTCGTAGGTCAGGTCTTCGATGGTAAATGGTTCATCATCGTTAGCGCCAATCACTGGCAGGCTCCTCAGAAACCGTAACAGGTCTTCGTCGGCCATCTGATCGAAGAACACCGTTGCGTCCTCGTTTGGGTTTCTTGTTCGTTCTGCTCGGTTGTTTTTTCTCATGATGCAGATGCTCCTGGATGTGGTCTTTCCCTTATTTATCGGCACAGGAGTAGTTTCGTTCTTCAAGAACGATTTGTTTCCGTCGGAGATGGTGGAGTTTCGTTCTTGACGAAAAAACCGTCACCCGACAGGCCGTAAATCCGTGCGGACCAACGCAGTCGAACTCACAAGCCGCTCAGGCGTGAACTGGGTTCCAGTTGCGATGCTTATGGTACCCAGATCGGACGGGATGCCCAATCGGCCTTAAAGGCCGTTGGCCCACTCGATGCAGGCATCAAGGCGAGTTATGTCGCCCCTCTGCACGTCGCCTCGGCTGATGGCTCCGCCATGGTTCTGACCCCGCCCCATTTCACGACGAAAGATGTTGACGTTCTCTTGGCTCCAATTGACCGGTGCGGGAAAGCTCTGGGCTGCACGGTCAGCGACACGGCGGAAGGAGCCACTTGGGTAGCGTAGGTACCCCCGCTGTATCGCGACTTCGGCATGGGGGTAGATGCCCGTGCAGTAACCATAAAAGATCGCGTCACTTTCGGAGACCGAGGACTTGCAGGCCCCAAGAGTCGCAACCAACGCGATGCAGACCGTCGTCCTCAACCAGTTCATTCTCCGTCTTCCTCCGGCTTCATACAAATGAGGTCCTGGATCGTCACAGCCCCACCTGTCGCCGAGACGATGGCAGCCAAGGTTCTGCGTGACGGCATGTTGGTCCCGTCACGGGCCCGCAGGATCGTCGGCGCACTGAGGCCGCACTGGTCCGCGAAGCCCTTCAGGCTAAGGCCGTTCTGATCGAGGTATTCCTTGAGCGTCATCGTGACGTTACTTATCTTGAAACCTATTGATTCGCTATAGGTAACGTTCATGATTGTTGCACATCCGCCAAAGACGTTTCATAACGTGAAACGTCACCAGATCAGGCGAACCCGTGGAACACCTTTACGACCGGATCAAAGACGCACGGGAACGTGCTGGGCTCACCGTCAATGAGGCGGCTGAGAAGTTGGGTGTGAGTAGGGTTCAGGTCTGGCGGATGGAGAACAAGACAGAGACCATCGGTGCGGAACGCCTGTTCGTGATCGCCGAGGTCTATGGCGTGGACCCCTACACACTCTTCAAGGGCGTGAATGCGACATCCCAGTCCACTGCGGCGCTCTACCGACAGATCGGTGAAGTCGTTGCCATGGTCGAAGCCGAGGTCCAACGACTGAACGCCAAACCACCGCCGGATATCGTTGGCGAGGCCGTCGTAGAAATCCTACGTCAGGAAACAAGGGGCCGCTCCAGCCCCCCATCTGACCCACTCGACATAGAGAAATACCAGGGCCTCATCGCCCTCCTTATCAAACAGGCCAGCAAGTCATGACACCAGTCACCCAAGCCGAAATCAACAAAGCCGCGTGGGGGGCGTGTGATACCTTCAGGGGCGTCGTCGATCCGTCCGTTTACAAGGACTACGTGCTCACCCTGCTATTCCTGAAGTACGTCAGCGACGTATGGAAGGACCACCAGACCCGCTACCAGGCCGAACACCCTGACAGCCCCGAACTGGTTGAGGCCATGATGCAGCAGGAGGCATTCAAGCTCCCCGACGGAGCCAGCTTCGCCGCCCTGCACAAACGGCGGCACGAGGCGGGGAATGGGGAACGCATCGACAAAGCGCTCCATGCCATTGAAGAGGCCAACGGGGACAAGCTGCGTGATGTCTTCCAGGACATCAGCTTCAACTCCAACAAGCTGGGGGATGAGGAGCAGAAGAACGACATCCTCCGTCACCTCTTGGAGGACTTTGCCAAAGACGCCCTCGACCTGCGGCCCTCCCGTGTCGGGCAACTGGACATCATCGGCGGGGCCTATGAATACCTGATCTCCCGCTTTGCGGCGACTGCGGGCAAGAAGGCGGGGGAGTTCTATACCCCCGCTGAGGTCTCCGATCTGATGGCCCGTCTGGCCGACCCACAGCCGGGGGACCATATCTGCGATCCCACCTGCGGCTCTGCGTCCCTGCTGATGAAGTGTGGCAGGCTGATCCGCAATCAGGGCGGCAAGGGCTATGCGCTCTTCGGGCAAGAGGCCATCGGCTCCACCTGGGCACTGGCCAAGATGAACCTGTTCCTTCACGGCGAAGAGAACCACCAGATCGAATGGGGCGACACCATCCGCAACCCCAAACTGCGCACCAAGGACGACGCCCTGCGGCACTTCGATATCGTGGTGGCCAATCCGCCGTTCAGCTTGGACAAATGGGGGACGGAGGCTGCCGAAACCGACAAGTTCGGGCGCTTCCGCCGTGGCATCCCGCCCAAGACCAAGGGCGACTATGCCTTCATCCTGCACATGATCGAGACCTTGAAACCCAAGTCGGGCCGCGCCGTCGTGGTCGTGCCCCATGGGGTGCTGTTCCGTGGCTCGACCGAGGGGAAAATCCGCCAAAAGCTGATCGAGGAAAACCTGCTTGATGCCGTCATCGGTTTGCCTGAAAAACTGTTCTTCGGCACGGGCATCCCCGCCGCCCTGATGGTGTTTCGCAAACACAAGCCCGACGACACGGTGATGTTCATCGACGCATCCCGTGAGTTCATCTCTAGCACCAACCAAAACGCACTAGACGCCACGCATATCGACAAGATCGTCCAGACCTACGCCGCACGGGACACCGTGGACAAATACGCCTACCGCGCCACACGGGCAGAGGTGGAGGAGAACGATTTCAACCTGAACATCCCCCGCTACGTGGACACGTATCAAGAGGAAGAAGAGATCGACCTGATGGCCGTCCGTGCCGAACGGGTGAAGCTGAAGGATGATCTGGCCGAGTTAGAAGCGCGGATGTCAGAGTATTTGCAGGAGCTTGGGTATGGTTCCTGAGGGGTGGAGCAACACTGTCGTCGATGACTGCATTTCTTTTCATGGCGGAACGCAACCACCGAAGTCGGTCTTCGAATCTGAGCCTGGCCCAGGGTTGGTTCGTCTCATACAGACTAGAGACTTCAAGACGGACAAGTTCGCAACGTATATTCCAGAGGCACTCGCAAAGAACTCTTTTGTCGAGACGGACATCATGATTGGCCGATATGGGCCACCTGTGTTTCAAATATACAGGGGAAAATCAGGAGCATACAATGTTGCTCTGATCAAAGCCGTCCCAAAAGACGGGATTGACCCTGACTACGCCTATTATTTCCTGAAAGGAGAGCACCTTTACCGCCAGATCGATTCACTTTCACGTCGGTCTGCTGGCCAAGCAGGCGTTGAAATGGATTTTCTCAAGAACTACCCGATGCCAACACCACCACCTAGTGAACAACGAAGGATCGCAGATATCCTCTCGACCTGGGATGCGGCCATTGAGAAGACAGAGGCCCTGCTGGCCGCCGCCAAAGCCCAAAAACGCGCCCTTATGCAATCCCTCCTCACAGGCCGCCGCCGCTTCCCACAGTTCGAAGGCCAGCCTTGGAAAGAGGTGCGGTTGGGGGACCTCTTCTTCGAGAGAAGCGACAAAGGTGGATCGGACCTGCCGCTGCTGGCCATTACGGGTTCAAGGGGTGTCATCCCACAATCCGAGACTGATCGACGCGACACTTCGCGTGAAGACAAGTCATCTTATAAACAGATTCACGTTGGCGACATCGGCTATAACTCCATGCGAATGTGGCAGGGAGTTTCGGCGTTGTCATCAATGGATGGGCTGATCAGCCCAGCCTATACCGTAGTAATACCTGGGCCCGAAATTGACGCTCGTTTTGCTGCTCAACTTTTCAAATTGCCGAGACAGGTCCATTATTTTCGACGCTATTCTCAGGGTTTGACATCTGACACGTGGAATCTGAAGTTTAAGCAGTTTGTAGAGGTGCCAACTTTGATTCCGAGTGTCACCGAACAGATAAAGATCGCTGAGATGCTTGACGCTTCCGATGGTGAAATCGCGCAACTGGATGGTCATGTTTCCAAACTCCGCACCGAAAAGAAGGCCCTGATGCAGCAACTGCTCACGGGCAAACGGCGGGTGGTGGTCTGATGGGAGGGACGACATGACCCAGAACCGCACCCCCGACACCCGTGAAGAAGCGGCCTCGAAACTGCCAGCGTTGCATGTGCTGATGGCCATGGGTTGGACGTATCTGTCCCCTACCGACGCACTGGGCCTGCGCGGGTCGGAGCGGTCTGTGCTGCTAGAGCCTGTGCTGCGGGAACGGCTCAAGGCGCATCGGTTCGACTTTAAGGGCCAGAGCTATCCGTTGTCCCAAGGCGGTATTGACCAGGTGATCCGTGACATCAGTGCGACGGGCCTGAACGAAGGGCTGATCCCCGCGAACGAGGCGATCTACAAGCACCTAACCCTGGGCATCACCGTCACCGAGTTCGTGGATGGCCAGCGCACATCCGTCACCGTGCCAGTGATCGACTGGGCTGATCCATTGGCAAACACCCTGCACGTCACCGAAGAGTTGAGCGTCGAACGCCCCGCTGGGATGGGCCGCTATCGGCCCGACGTCGTGTGCTACGTCAACGGCATCCCCCTGGTGGTGATCGAGGCCAAGCGGCCTGTGTCATCGACCAAGGACGCCGCAATGGTAACTGAGGGTATCAGCCAGCACCTCCGCAATCAGAAGCCCGACGGCGTCCAAGACCTCTACGCATATTCACAGGTGTTGATGTCGATCTCTGGCACGGACGGGCGCTATGGCACGACAGGCACACCTGCGAAATTCTGGGGGTCGTGGACCGAGGAAGAGATCACCGAGGCCCAGATGCAGGCCGTGAAGTCCACCCTCCTTACAGAGGCCCAGAGCACGGCCCTTTTCGCGGACAAGCCCAAGTGGATGCGGGACGACTTCGACAGGCTCCACAGCGGCCGTGTGCTGCTCACAGAGCAGGACAGGTTGATCATCAGCCTTCTACGCCCAGACCGTCTGCTGGACTTCACCAGACGGTTCATTTTCTTCGACCGAAAGCTGGGCAAGATCGCAGCCAGGTATCAGCAGGTCCAGGGGGCAAAGGCGATCCTGTCCCAGGTGGCGAACCAGAAACCCGATGGTAGCCGTGAAGGCGGCGTCATCTGGCACACCACGGGGTCGGGCAAGTCGAACTTAATGGTGTTCTTGACCAAGGCGCTGCTGCTGGATGCTGAGCTTGCTGGATGTCGGATCATCATCGTCACCGACCGTGTGGACCTGGAAAAGCAGCTTGCCGCAACCTTCATGACGGGCGGGGCCTTCGGGTCTGCCGTGGCCACCAAGAAGGAAGGTGAGACCTCCAAGGTGCAGTCGGGTCGTGATCTCGCCATGCGGATCGGGTCAGGGTTGGAACGGATCATCTTCACCCTAATGCAAAAGTTCAATTCGGCCACCAAGCTGCCAGAGTGCAAGAACACATCCGACAAGATCATCGTCCTGGTCGATGAAGGCCACCGCAGCCAGGGCGGTGAGAACCATGAGCGGATGCGGCAGGCGCTGCCCAACGCGGCGTTCATCGCCTTCACCGGAACGCCTCTGCTGAAAGAGGACAAGACCCGCAACAAGTTCGGCCCGATCCTTCACGCCTATACCATGCAGGATGCGGTCGAAGACGGCGCTGTCACACCGTTGGTTTATGAAGAACGAAAGCCCGTTGTTGATATCAACGATGCTGCCATCGATGCATGGTTCGACAAGATCACCACGGGTCTGTCCGACAGCCAGAAGTCGGACTTGAAGCAGAAGTATTCCAGTCGTGGACAGATATACGGTGCGGCCAACCGCATCGACCTGATTGCCTATGACATCGCCGTTCACTTCACAGAGAACTTCGCCAAGCTGAAGCTCGGTTTGAAGGCGCAACTGGCGACGGACAGCAAGCTTTCGGCGATCCGGTACAAGAAGGCACTGGATGAGACTGGCATGGTGACCAGTGCGGTGGTGATTTCAGCCCCTGATACTCGTGAAGGTCATGACGATACCGACGATGCGAAGACACCTGAGGTGCAGACTTGGTGGAAGATGAATGTTGGCAATGATGCCGAAGCCTACGAGGCCGATGTCATCGAACGGTTTGGCACTGATGGGGCACCGGATATCCTGATCGTGGTGGACAAATTACTGACGGGCTTTGACGAGCCCCGCAACGCGGTCCTCTACATCGACAAACACCTCAAGGGTCACAATCTGCTTCAGGCAATTGCACGGGTGAACCGTCTGCATGAGGCCAAACAGTTCGGGTATCTGATCGACTATCGTGGGATTTTGGCAGAGCTTGATACGTCTATTCAGGACTACCAAGACCTAGCGGAACAGACGCAGGCTGGCTATGAGATCGACGATTTGGCGGGTACGGTCACCAACGTCTCTGTCGAATACAAACGTCTTCCTGGCCTGCATGATGTGCTGTGGGCGATATTCTCCAGTGTGCAAAACAAGCAGGATGTCGAACAGTTTCGGCGTGTCCTTGTCCCAAGGGCTGCCGAAGATGAGGCGGGTCACAGCATTGATGCCAACCAGAGGGTGCGTGAGGACTTCTATGATGCCCTGACCGAGTTCGGCATGTGCCTCAAGCTTGCGTTGTCATCCCGGACATTCTTCGAGGATGGGGCCTTCGACGAGAAGACGATCCAACGGTATAAGCGTGACCTGCGTTTCTTCACCGAAACGCGAATACAGGCCAAGCGTGATGCGCAAGAGACGGTGGATTTCTCGGAATACGAAGAACAAATCCGTCGGATGGTCGATAAGCAAGTGATCGGCCAAGAGGTGGTTGACCCTAAAGGCTACATTCGGGTGGACACGCTTGGTCAGGCCGATGACTTGGAAGATTGGTCAGACGCAAAGACCCGTACCGAGGCCGATGTCATCAAGACCCGTATCAGGAAAACCATTGAGCAAGACCTGATCGACGATCCCTATGCACAGCGGGTGTTCTCGGAACTACTGAAAGAGGCGATCCTCGCAGCGGAAGCAATGTTTGATCACCCTGGCAAGCAATACGTCATGTTCAAGGACCTGGAAGAACAGGTTGCGGCCCGGAACACCCCAGGTGTGCCGGATCGGTTCGCGGATCACCCACGGGCACAGTCCTACTACGGGGCCCTGCTGGAACTATTGGCCGGTACCGAGCAATCTGAAGACGTTCTGGTTGCAGAGGCCATGCACATCGACACCACCGTTGATGACGCCGTTCAGTCGCATTCGATCAACCCTGGCAGCATCGAAGCTGAGATACGCAAGGCCCTGCTGCCCCGATACTTTAAATTCCTTGGCGGTCTGGACGCCGCGAATTCGTTGATTGACCAGATCGTTGGCATTGTCCGCGCTGGTGCGAACCGATCATGACAGGGTTTGTGCTGGCATATGGTGATGACCGGATACCCTATCAGGTCTCATATGATGGCACCCGAAGGTCCCGCGTTGCCATCCATGTGAACCCAGACGGATCGGTCGCCGTCGATGCCCCACATGGGTTCTCAGACGAGTCTATCAAACAAGCCGTACAGAAGAGGGCCCGCTGGGTCGTTGGTCACGTCAGCGAAGCCAGGGAACGCTACGCCCACGTACGCCCCCGTGAGTATGTCTCTGGTGAACAGGTGCTCTATCTGGGACGCCGATATATGCTGAAGGTGGTCCACTTAGATGGCAAACCATCGTCTGCGCGTTTGCGCGGCAATCGATTCGAGGTTGAGACGGCCAACGGGATGCAAGAGGATATCAAAGGGCGTCTCCGTGCCTGGTATCGCGTCAGAGGGCGGGACTACCTAAGCCGTCGTATTGATACCCTGACAAAAACCTTACCTTGGGTGGATACTCCACCGCCGTTCCGGCTGCTGGAAATGTCCCGTCAGTGGGGCAGTTGCTCTCCATCCGGTGAGATCATCATCAACCCGCACTTGGTCAAGGCGCCTCGCCAGTGCATCGACTATGTGCTGATCCATGAACTGGCCCACCTGAAACACCACGATCATGGCCCCGCGTTCTGGAATCTGATCGAAACCCACGCCGGTGACTGGCGGAAGGCCAAACATCATCTGGATGGGCTGGTCGAGGTCCTGTTGGGTGATTGATACGGTTGGATTGGGTCTGCGACCGATGGGAACAGTGATCGCATTGGCCGCCATTCCGAGGCAGCTTTTGTCCCAATAGTGATTGGCTTTTGTCCCAATAAGGGCATTCGGAGGATTCAGAATGCCCTTATTTTAAAGGGTAAATCAAACACTCATGCAGATGTATTTCATCTCCAGATAGTCTTCGATCCCGTGGCGCGATCCTTCTCGGCCCAGACCGGATTGTTTGACCCCGCCAAAGGGGGCCACCTCGGTCGAGATGATCCCAGTGTTCACGCCCACGATCCCGTATTCCAGCGCTTCGGCAACCTTGGTCACGCGGCTCAGGTCCTTGGCATAGAAATAGGATGCCAGTCCAAAGATCGTGTCATTGGCCTGGGCGATTACATCATCCTCATCCTCGAACATGAACAATGGCGCAAACGGCCCGAAAGTTTCATCAGAACTGACCATCATGTCCCTGGTGGCGCCGGTCACGATCGTGGGTTCAAAGAACTGACCGCCGAGATCATGCGGCTTGCCTCCGGTCAGAATTTCGCCGCCCTTGGAAAGGGCGTCGTCAAGATGTTCCTGCACCTTGTCGACCGCCGCAGGCTCGATCAGCGGGCCCAGTGTCGTGCCCTCGCTCAGCCCGTCGCCGACGTGCAGATTTTCCACCGCAACCTTCAGCTTTCCGGCAAAGGCATCATAGACGCCCTTTTGCACGTAAATCCGGTTGGCGCAGACACAGGTCTGGCCGTTGTTGCGGAATTTGCACGCGATGGCGCCTTCGACCGCGGCATCCAGATCGGCGTCATCGAACACGATGAAGGGCGCGTTGCCGCCCAACTCCATAGAACATTTCATCACCTGATCGGCGGCCTGTTTCAGCAGGATACGTCCAACTTCGGTCGAGCCGGTGAAGGTCAGCTTGCGCACAATGGGGTTCTCGCAGAATTCCTTGCCAACCTCAGAGGCCGAGGTAGAGGTGACAACCGACAAGAGCCCCTTGGGAACCCCCGCTTCTTCGGCGAGTTTCGCCATGGCCAGCGCCGAAAGCGGCGTAAGCGACGCAGGCCGCACCACGAAAGAACACCCCGCGGCAAGGGCGGGGGCCACCTTGCGGGCGATCATCGCATTGGGGAAGTTCCAAGGCGTGATACCTGCGGCAACGCCAATGGGCTGTTTCAGCACCGTGATCCGCTTGTCAGCCATATGGCCGGGGATGGTTTCGCCGTAGACGCGCTTGGCCTCTTCGCCGAACCATTCCACGAAGGATGCGCCATAGGCGACTTCACCGCGGGCTTCGGCCAAAGGCTTG
>Ga0316204_10006672_pt1 | contig 17543 bp, 15 predicted proteins | sample 6monrhotite_MG_2_FD_205661 | JGI IMG/M metagenome (GOLD analysis project Ga0316204, IMG submission 205661) | Microbial mat bacterial communities from mineral coupon in-situ incubated in ocean water Damariscotta River, Maine, United States -... | ecosystem: Environmental > Aquatic > Marine >... | reverse complement strand
GTAGTTTTTCAAAAAATCCTCTGCCGGCATATCCTTCGTTACCTCGGCAAACGCCGTTAACTCGTCTTTTACTTTCTTGGCTGATTTAATATCATTAGATGAAGCTAATGGATAAGCGCTATAGTAGTGGCTGGTCCAGACCTGGTTATACGTTATATAGTCATGAAAAGGTTGCAACGGTACAGAGCCGGGGTATTTAATATTGCGGTGCCAGAACAAATTCAGGCCTTCAGGTATTGCCGCATGGAATGAGTCAACATATTGCTCCCAACTGCCGTTAAAGTTACTAAAGAAAAACATATAGTGATACTTAAGGTCTTCCTCAGGCTGGCTGACATCAAGACGGGGGAATTGTCTCGGGCTAACAATTACCCAACGGGCATAATGGATCAATGAAAGCGTCGACAGGCCTTTCAGAAACCCGGTAAACATGGGTAGCTGAACGCCCCAGAAAATTATTTTATTGAACCACACCGAGTACCATTTCATGGGGGTTACCACATTCATCGCATAAGCTTTGCCCGCAATGTTGGACATTCATCTTCTCCTTGTATTGTTCTTATCGATTCGACGTTTTTCGTTATTCGAGGCAATCGGCGATTATACTTCGTAAAACCGTGCCTTACTGGGCAACCGTTTATTGAGCACCCTTTCATTACCTATTTGATAGATACGTTAAAAATATATTTGCGAAAGTTACCTATAATGCTGTTCCATACACAGCAATTACAGGCACAATAGCAGTATGCACCTTTGCAACTTACGATGTTGCAGCTTACGATGCTACACCACGGTTATTGACACAGCGCTTGCTGAACCGGGCCAAGTGCTACTGACACTAAGGTAGAAGCAGAACTGAAGTCATTGCCTGAAAAATAGCAACAGAGTATTAACGGCCTTTAACCCTTATTTACACCGATAGCTTACAACCAGTAAGTTAAACCCACCAACGTCATAACAGTTACGTGGCACGATCAAACTGTACCTGCAAACTGCGAGGAAATGGCCCATCATATTTCATGATGCCCGCATCACCCGGTGCCCGGCGTAAATTATTACGCTTGAGGACAGACTTAACAATAATCGGTATCTGCGCCATATTAATGTATAGTCCAAAGCAGGTATGCATGCCATAGCCAAAATGCATATACTGATAATCCGGCCGGTCCAGCGAGAACGCATTGGGCCGTGTTAGCTCCCGGCCATCCAGCATGGCAGACTGCGTGAGCACCAACACTTTTGTGCCTTTCGGTATTTTAGCACGCCGCAAAGTGCCTTTTGCGATGACATAGTCTTGATTAGCGATACGAAACAGCCCGGCACCAAAGCTGTTAAAACGCATAGCCTCCAATACGGTTTTTCGAATGGTTTCCGTGTCATCCTTGCGGGCCGCCTGTTGTGCGGCCGCCAACAACTCAGGATTGTCTAAAAGGTAATCAATCACCATCGCCGCCACCTTGGACGTTGTTGGGATAGCACCTATGATAATCCCGATCAGGTTATTACGGATATCAATATCAGACATTCCCGGCGTACCGCTGGGCTGTAATTGCAGGCAGCGAGCTAACACATCATCCTTATTATCATCCTCACCTTTACGAGCCGCAATTAAGTTGTCGAGGTAATCTCTGGCCAGCGCGGCGTAGCGCGTCGCTTTTTCGTCAATCTCAGCTGGCGTATCGGGATAAAACAAATAATGAAACATATCAGTTGACCAATTAATGAGCTCTTCCTGACTCGGACCCGGCACGCCTAAATATTGAGCAACAAATTGAGCTGAAACAGGCTGGGTCAGTTCCTGTACAACATCCATACTGCCATTGGATGCGTCCACGATAGATGATGCTAACCTCTCAATCATGGCGGGTATCATTGTTTCGGTATCTGACCGCCGTACAACCAGGCGCATATTGGATGCATCACGGGTATACTCCGGGGTATTATTCATCCCCAGAAAAAAATTGCCACCCCCGGTAATTACCCCCATTTTTTCCGTGTATATAATGCCAAATGCATCCGGACGGCTTAAGACTTCCTGGACATCGGTAAAGCGAGAGACAACGGCAAAACTTTTCAGCCTAATGGTGGGCCTGGTATTTCTGAGGATAACGAATAAAAAAGCAATATTATTTAACGCCCAATTTTTTATACGCTCTACAATACGCATGACCACACTCCTGTGTATACATTAAAAGGCACGAATAATTTAATAACGAAATTGTCGGGCGATGCATTGACAATTGATGACTGCTGCTACCGCTGCGGAGTTTTAATTAACGAAGTTATGTTTACGCATTGTTGTTTGCGAATGCTTATTTAGCCTACTCATGCGAGCCAATGCTTAATTAACCAGGACTTGTCAACAAATAATGCATTCCTATTATTCTCTACCTCCACGCCTGAAAGCAGTCAATACAATAATCACACCGTAAACGGTTTAATATTACCATTCATCAGCACTCATTTACGCCAGGAGCCATTTAACCATGATTAATTACGCCATGGCAATACACCTGTATACATTGATTACCGCGATTCAGGGTTAGCATTTAACACAATCCACACAATAGTCATGATGTGAATTGCCCATAATGCGTCAACGTTAAATAGAACTGCCGAATAATGGCGGGCATTGTGACATCGCTTAGTGGCATAGTTTATCAACATCCATCACAAACGGATGAACTCGCCAGACGCTGGTGACCCGCGTTTTTTGAAAAGCACCACGAGTACTGAGACCCACAACAAAAAAGGCCGACAGCGCGATTCAACACAGCTGCCGGCCAACCTCACTTTATGACTACTTCTCGAAGTATGATTAATCAACCACTAAATTATTTGGCACGCTCGATTAACGCCAAATTTTAGCGCCTGTTGTTGGATTACGCAGCACTCTTTTCAGCTTTTCCAATATATCGTCAAATACAGCAGGACTGTTCGAACCAGCGGTATTAACAGGCTGTGCCAGCCAGTCAAGCCCACCCATCAACGCAGTTTGCACGCCAATTCGGGTCTCCGACCCAACCGTACCGCCAGGGCACAGCTCGCCCACACACAATCCAAAATCCAACATGTGTTCAGCCCCTTGAACAATCTGCAACTGATGACGCCCCCCACAGGACAATGACACCAGCGCTGGTTGCCCGGTTAAATCCAACATAGGTGCCGTACCATTTAAGGCCGCGCAAAATATCAGTGACTGCTGATAGGGCACCAACGCATCTTCGGTACCCTGCACAATGTAAAAGGGCGGCGTCTGCGCTGTTATCTTATGAATAAAGGAATTGCTTAAAATGAACTCACTTAAATCTGTCTTTAAGCATTGCAACAGTGCCTGCGGCGGACTCCTTAAGTTAATATCACTGAACCCCAACCCCGTACTCGCAAGACAGCGGGACAAATAAGCCGGCAGATTTGCGCCGTCAATATTATCCAACATAAACGTCGCATCCGGAATATACGCGGTTAACGAAGCAGGCGGCGAAATTGCATCCAACCCGGTCAGGTCAATCAAACTTAAATCAACCTCTGAAACACCCGCGCTTGCGCCGTAAAAACGCGAAAATACCTTTAACGCAAAGTCGCGCACAGACTGATAACGCCCCTCCGGACCAGCAATCCCCTGAACAAAGTCAAATACGTCCAGCGGTGGATACAACGTTAACGCCTTACGAATATCCAGGGGCCGCTCAGTGGCCAGCCAGGCCGCTAAATGCGCACCGGCTGACTGCCCAAAAACCGTTACTGCATCGTTACTGGCGCCAAACGCAGCGGCATTGGTCTTTACCCAGTCCAGGGCGTCGCTGATATCGTCAGTAACATCACGCCAATCAGCGCCATTACATTCAATATTAGCATCCGACTGCCCAACTAATCGGTAAAAAGGTACAAACACAACATACCCCCGCTGCGTTAAAAATGAAACCGATGCTTCCAACCCTAAAAATGAAAAACCCCGTGACTTCCACGTACCACCATGAAATGCCAATGCGGGCAACAAACCGGTTGCTGCCACATCCGATTTGTAAATGCGCATTTCCAATTCACACGTGCCATTCCCGCGAGAGATGTTCTCCACAGCTTTATAATTAACCCGTTTAACGAAGGGTTGATTGTGCTCATCAATCGGCAGTACACCAATGCCCAGGCGCGTACTGGTCAGGGCTGTCCATTTCTGACTGGCCACGTCCGGTAATGGATCATTAACCTGCAATTCGTCCGGCTGCCAGGCAGCCGCATTACCCAAAATCACCTCTGCATCAGGGCCAAACTGTTCCGCGCAAAACGCCGCTTGGGGGGTAGGCCGAAACGCCACGTCGTTTTGGCACGACGCATCTAAAAAATAACGCCCCCTGTCCGGGCCATTAATATCCGCCAACGTACAGTCAACACCATCAAATGCGTAGAGTGGCACACTTGCCAAATTTACTTCAAATTTCTTGCGTGTTGTATCACACACAATGCCTGCGCCCAGCTCCGCCAAATAGGCTTCCCGGCCTTGTTTATCGGCGGTCAAAAGATGATAAAGCAACTCCGCTGCATTATTGTTCAGTGAATCGAACAACACCTCCGGCAAATCAAACTCCCTAATCAACTGCAATGCAAACTCAACTTGCCGCACTTCATCGGGTAACACATAAACTGTCTTGCCATTAAACGGCGTTAAACCCGGATCGGGAACCCCATCCTTGTCCAGGCCATTTAGCCGGTTGTTGGTTTTTACTAGAAAGTGATCAAACGCCTGCTGACCATTTTCCGTCAAACTATCCTTAAGTTGACCTTCAAAAGCCTCGATGATGACATCCGTAATACGGGCATCGCCAAAATCCGGATCGATATCCGTGCGCGTAAAGCTGGCAGCGCCACTTAACACGCCGTACTTATCGATTACAATGGCATTATTAGCAGCATCAAATGAGGGCTGCAAAGTAGCCGCAAACGTTACATTGGCGTTAAAGGTAGAGCGGATACGAATGTCACCGTTATCTTCCCCCAATCGTTTACAACCAAAAAACCGAACACCATATTTAACAGTGGTGGGTATTGTGGCACTCAACTGACCGTTTAACGTCGCGCTTAATGTCACTTCCCTCAAGCCGTTAAACTGCAAATCAAAATTAGTGCCTTCCGTCAACGCCACAACAACGTTGGCAGGCTTAAGGATTATCTTATCAATACTACACGCAACGTCATATTCCACCCGTGGCGTTGAGAATGTATCGATAATTTCACCCGCGCCGTATTGCAACCCGGCCTTACTGATTTCATCCTGCAATAATTGCGTTAAATACTGCGCCAGCGGTTCACCAGCACTGGGGCCAGCCCCGTCCAAGTTACCGGTAATTGCTTCAATGGGAATATTAATCCGGGTAACGGAAGCGTAAACTGACGTCCCGCAAAATAACAAACATAATAAAAACATAACATTTAAATACAGCCGATAATGCGTCATCCTTTTCATATCGCCTCCGATAAACTTAAATTTAACCATCAATACTTAAAACTGCAGACCTCCTATGTAATCCGCCAGTCAGCAGCACACCGCATCAAATAGACTCAATATGGCTGGGCGCAATAGTTATTAATAGACAACGTAGCAAAACCAATATTGATTATGCTGACATTATGATTAAAGTAATATTCATCAAACAAAAACCAATGAACCACTTTTTTAACAACACGCGTGGCACTCATTAAAACATACATTGATAGGGGGATGGGCGTTAACGAGGAAACAAAGTTGTGCTTATATAAAATGATTTAGTTACATCACAACAATATGCGTCGAGCAGATTAATAATACCAATTTAGTACAGCAATTTGTCAATAACACCCTTTATACGTAAGCCACTAACACGGAACAGAGTGAGACAATGACCACATTAAAGGTTAGCTGGCACGTCAGGGAAACAGGTTTATCACCCTAAGCGAGTATCAGCATATTTAATGTAAAATGTAATGCTAAGTATTACTTGAATTCAGGTTAACGTAAAAATCCTTTATTCCCCACAATTCATTCAGCTTTCGCGTCAATGTATTTTTTCACCGTACGTCGGTCAAGCGCTGTTCTTTCAGCGACGGCTTCATAGGTACCCAATTGCTGATACAACATATTGCAATAATAAGACAGAACCGCCTGCGCCGTTAATTGCCCCTGCTTTACACGACCCAACCAATCAGGCTCGCTATCGCCATAATCCAGTTCGCAGCAAACGGTACCGTTAAGAATAATACGCCGCACCGCCTGCTCCAGCTCTCGCACATTGCCCGGCCAATGATAATGGTCGGGAACACTTTTTTTCAGCACATCGAGTATGTGGGCAATTAATGCCTGGTTATTGCCATTACCGGTCATACGCTGCACCAGCAATGCAACAATTTTATCAAGCTCATCCGGTAATTCCTTCAGGCGTACACGCAATGGTGGCACTTCAATGACATCAGAAGACAACCGGTAATAAAAATCATCCCTGAATTCCCCCCGCTTTCGCAAATCAAAGATGGAACGATTAGTCGCCGCGATAACCCTGCCTTCAAATCGCTTAATGTCATGACTACCCACCGGCGTAAATTTACGATCTTGCAATACATTCAATAATTTTATTTGAGTGGGAATGGACACGTCGCCAATTTCGTCAATAAACAACGAACCGTGAGCACTACAGCGCTCAAATAAACCACTGTGGTGCTCAATCGCGCCGGTGAACGCCCCCTTACGATGGCCAAACAATTCAGATTCAATAAGTGTGTCTGGAAATTCCGACAAATTAATGGACACAAAGGTTTCCATAAAGCTGTCTTTGAAGCGCCCCCTATTCGGATCAAACGGTATCAACCCAGAACGACCAATGGCGGCAGCTGCCGTGCCTTTACCGGTACCTGTCTCGCCCAGCAATAGTGTCGAAAAATCTTCCATGCGATCCCAAAGATGATCTGCATACAAACGCACATCGGCGGTAAACACATTATTCCAAAGCGCATGCCTTAACGTAATCATTGATGCACTGTCCCCTGCCAGGGCTCGCACAATAAAATAAAAAGCACGGCGCAATTGATAAAACAAAGCCAGATACCGGTAAGATTGCTGCTGATTGAATCCTTTCGCGGTTAATTGACCAATTAGGTCTTTATAAAACGGCACGGCAACCGGTTCATGCCCAACGGTAATTTGATGCTGAATCAACGCGTCAATATCTGCCAGAAATTGGTGATAAATCAAAAACAGATACGCATACTCCAACGGCTCCCGGTCTGAACTATGTACCGACTGAATTCGATCAACACCACGCCCCCTAAGCTTCTCCAAGCGATTTTCCAATAATGGCACAATGGCCATATACTTTAGCTCGTCTGAGGGCGAAAAGGATTTAAGCCGTTTACCCAACAGCTCTTCGATAAGTTGTTGCTCAATACTAAATGGGTTGGAAAATATAACATTCGCCAGCTTGCGGAAGAACTCGCGATCATCGTCGCTTAATCGTTTAACTTTTTCCATGACACCAATACCCCCTTAGTTGTACTTACTATATTATAGTTATTGAAAAATCAAAGGAACCCGCAGTTCTATTTGCTGCCATTAAATCACCAGCGTATTACCGGCAACAATTAACGCCGATAAAAAGACCGCGCCCCATTACTTCCATTACTAAAAACTAGAACTAAAAACCAGAAATAATGGTGCGCGGTGAATTACGACAGCAGGGTTAATACGGTTTTTTTCTACATTCCCAAGTTGCAATCCTGTTTATTAAAAACGACTAGTTATCCCATGCCTTGAACTGTTGCCCCCAGTGCGCCATACGTGCCTTAATACGTGCGCCGAAACGCTCTATGGTTGAGCTGATCAGGATAGCCGCAACACCAAGTGCTGCCAGGCTACCCCAGCTACCCAGGCTGAACATATCAATGGCATATTGCATTTGATACACCAACCCGGCTAACAAGGTAACGATTCCCATGGCAAACACAACGCGCTGCTCTACAAAATACCCATAGGTTAATACCAACAACCCTACCAGCAGACAAGCCGCTGCGGTCGCTGCACTGCCAAACATAATCAGATTGGCAAGCATCGCGGTGGTTAAAACGGCCGCTGCGACACGGCGATGTAACAACGCGCCATTGACCACCCGGGTTGACATCTCTAAGAGCAAAGCTGCAACAACCACTGCAAATACCGGAAACACCATCGCCGCACTGTTTACAAACATATCCGTCACCACCGAACACACCCCCAAGCCCAAGGCCGCGACCGGAATGATGGAAATATTTTCAAAAAAGGCGCGCAACCTGGAGTCACGATGCAACTGAATGCTGACCTGGCGGAACAGCAGATAAACAATGGCTGCCATCACCGAAAACATAAGCCCATCGGCCGCATACAGCCAGAGGTTACGCCCCAACATCACGCCCAACGGCACATACAATAATAATCGCGCAATAATACCTTCCGGCGTACGTAACGCTGTGTCACTTGCGGCGACCTTAATGGATTGCCGCGCCACAATCAGTGTTAACGCCAGCAACATAAATGCCACATACTCCGGCGCCCTCAGTGGTATCAGCAATGCCACGTTGAGCAGTAAATATATCACCGTTAAACGACGTGCAGACTTGCGCGCCAATACCATAAACCCCAGCCAAACCACGGGGGTTAACAGCACAAGCCCGCCCAGGCTGGCATAAAGGGCAGTAGAAATGGATTCCACCTGCCAGTGTGCAACCGAAGGATAGATAATGCTTAAGGCATCCAAGCCTGCCTGTGAATACATAAAGGCACCCAGTACCGCAAAATTGGCTGGCACCGAAGCCAGCGCAATAATCAATAACAAGCGTGCACCTTTGCTTTCTTTAAGCCAATGCCCGCTGGCAAACCCAATGGCAGCAAGCCCTACTGTGTGCCCCAATAACAACAAATAGCGGTAGGCATCATTACCGTTCTCCCAGCCTTGAAATAAAAAAATGGAAATAGCCGCCAACAATGACATAGCGCCAATGGAACGCAATAATCGAGGCAAATCCAAAAACCGACTATAGGTAGTGGGGGCTGGCGACTGCGCGTCGGTATCGATTGGTGATTGTGCAGTATTAGTCATGGCCATGCTCCTGCTTGGCGTTATCGCCGCCGTTCGCCATAAGCGCCTTTAGCTCAGAATGCAGGGCATCTTTTTCTTCGACATCCATGAACTCACGCTCCAGCATATCCACCGAATCAACGGTGCCCACTTCAAGCTCCGACTCCGTTACCTTCACTTCCCAGCGTTCAAAAGCATCGGTGACATCCAGCGCCACAGACTCATCCAAATTAGAGATTGCATTCAGCGCCTGCGCAGCGGATTGGCGGGTGCGCATTAAATTCTGCTGCTGGCTCATTTTGCCAAGCTTTTGCTCTGCTGAACCAATGTCCTGGGACAAACGCGCCTCCAATGCATCATGTTGTTTCAGTGCACCTTCAAATTGCAGCAACTGCTGCTCACAGACTTTACGCCGCCGCAAGCAATCAATGGCACGACTCTCATCCTCTTGCGCCAGATCACGGGCACGATGAGTCCATTGGCGCTCCGCAGTACGCAGCTCAGTAATTTTACGCCGCAGTTGCTCGCCATCATGCCGAACCCGGGCAAGGCGCACCTTGGCCTTGGCCGTTGCATGGCGCGATTCTTTAATCGCAACATCCACTACTGCATCGTGGTTCTCAATTTGGCTGACCATGTTATCCATGCGGGAAGTGAAAGTTGCTGATAAACGTTTAAAGATTGACATTGTATTAACCCTCTTGTCTTTTTTTCATTAATTTTCTACGTCAGTTTTTACACTAACAATGGTTTATAGCCATTTTTTGTGCCAACCAATAAAAAAAGACATTTATTACTGTAATAACAAACAGTTAATACAATTCATCGCTCTTCAAACTAAAGAAATGAAACCTTCACAACATACATTTTATGCATACTCAATATACTCATTATGTACACTACTGATTTTAGGCAACATGCCGGAGGAGTCAATGCCGATTAACGCGCCAACTACACACGTATTTTTACCAAGATATTTCACTAAGCCATTTTTGCTAAGGCGCAGTACTACAACACCGTATCACTATCAAGGATGAGCGCTTTTATGAAAATCAGACATGGCGCCCATTATAAAAATGGCGAAGGGAAAATTTATCGTTACCTGTTAATTGAATTTCAATCCTCCCCGGATACATGGATGGCGTTGCGCGCGCTGGTCCATGTGGGGCTACTCTATCAACAACTGATTGAAGAAGGCTTAGAAGATATCGAAGCTGGCAGTACAATTCCGCACGAACAACTCAAGGCAGAGTTTTTGCTTAAATGAAGATTATTGAATGGGAATAACGCGCCCGAACCAACTTATGGGAACGCCATGAATACATCGCGGAAGATTCACCGAAAAATGTAGATCGATTCACCGCCAAAATTTTCGACAACGTTGAGGCGTTAGTCGACCAACCCAAGATGGGACGGCATGCTCCTGAAGCCGATAACCACGATGACGTCCTAGAGCTGATTTATCAGAACTTACCGCATTATTTATTTGGTCAAGCCAGAGTGTGTTTATATCGTCAATGTCCTTCATGGTAGCCGCGAGCTTAAATGGTTTAAATGAAAACCTTGGGATACCAAATAAAAAGCCTCACAATACGGAAAATATATTTTGATTCTACTATATGAGAAATTGATTACCAGTAAACCTCTCGCGTTTTTTGAAGCACCACCCAGGTCAGTCCTTATTTTTTACCTTTTCGAAATTCCGAATCACCCGGCTGCATTTCCTCGCGAAGTCACGTGAAAAAGCGCTCCAGAAAATTCAATTCGGATCGGTCTCGCCATTTGCACACTCTAACGCAACAATCCCGTGAAGCAAAAGACAAGACCTGACCATCTATCTTTTTTAGTATCTTTGGTTATTTAGTATTTTTGTTGCTATTTAGCGCTACCGTTAACGACAATCTCAATTGAATCGCCAGCATTAACCTGCAAGCCACTTGACTCACAGTCCCATGTTTTTTCACTGCCAAGGTTAATCGATATTGACTGCCCAGAAGTTGGATTGGTACACGTCACGGATGTGGATGCAAGTCCCGTTGTTGTCCCACCTACAGGTTCTGACAAAGAGCCTACAGTTACAAATAGAGTTAGTCCACCGGTGTTAATTGTGTCTGATATCTGATTGCTGGCGGTATCGATAACCGAAACGAATCCCTCTATACCGGTAGCGCCAAGATTGAACCCAGTCGCATAGACAAAGTCACCGCTTGGATGCACTGATAAATCGAATGGAAACGAAGTTGAAACAGTTGCTGTCATCATATTTGTGTTGGTATCGACGATTGAAACGGTGCTATTGGTATAATTTGCCACATATATAGTATTTCCATCCGGGCTGACGTCGACACTATAACCGGAACCATTAATCGCGATGGAATCAACGACGTTATTTAATTCGGTATCAATGACCTGAAGAGTTCTGCCTGCAGCGTAAATGTACTGACCTGACGGATGAATCGCCATGTCAATGAAGCCAGCGCTTAAATCAATCGTACCAATGGTTTGAAGCGTACTCGTGTCGATTGCTATTATCGTGCCTGCTGAGCTTATCCCTGCATACAATATGTTTCCTGATGGATGGACTACCAAGTCGACAGTCGTGAGGCTAATGTCCTGCCCCAGATCAATTGTCGCAGATACAGTATTGGTGCTTGTGTCTACAATCGAGATAATTCCTAGACCAGCAATATCTGGAAGATTTGACGATTTACTTACAACATAAACAAAATCGCCACTTGGGTGTACGGTTATGCCTAGAGGCTGTACGCCGACGGGAACTGTAGCAACTAAGGAGTTGTTATTGGTATCATAAACATCAAGTGAACCGAAAGACCACGCCCCCGGATTTACTGGTTGATAGATAAAATCACCGGATGGATGTGCTTCGACTTTATAGTAACTGTTTGTTGGTATTGATGAAGATTCCATATTCGTAGCAGTATCAATGACGAGCGTGCTATTTCCGAAAGCGTCACCGACGTAGGCAAATGGCGCTGCAAAAGTGGGGAAGACAATTAATGCCAAAAACCCTGCTATGACGATACTACTTAATGCTGGAAAATGGTTACAGCTTATCTTAACTGCATGTTGCATTATAACTACTCCTTTGAGATTGTATTGTAAGTGTTAGAAAAAATATACTCATTTGCCCTAAGAGTCCACAGATACCAAACGACCTTGTGCTTAAATTAAGGGCGACTGACACACTGCATAGATACTTAAAACTGTTTGCTAAAAATTGTCGTAATCTTACCAAATATCATGATGGCTTCCTGAACGTCTTATCGGTTTGTCAATTCCAAAGCGGATGAATTCCCGTCGATCTACTTGTTGCCGTCTTTGCAACTTGCGTTTTCTGCTCAATTGAAACTTGACTCTAAGTATCGCTGTCCCCCAGGCGCATTATCTCAACTGTTGGATTTCATCCTTCCATTCTGCTAATTGGTAACCACCTAACATATATCAACTTGCGATAAAAAACTGCCAACTATTCCCGCAAAAAAAAGTAACATATTCACACTTAGACTTGATCCATTCTCGCGACTCTTATGATTTAGGTGCCAAGTGTGTATTATTTTCATTTCATGGAAAGGCGAAATGACGCGTAATAGCCGAACTAATGCAATGAACTTCAACGCAGCCATGAAATGAACAGGGTGTGCAATTATTCCTAAATCCTAAGCGCCACGGGCATATCATCACTATTGAGGAGCTAAGCACCTATACCAAACGGCGTCAAGAATAGTCGGACACTCCTATGAAGCGAATTTATTTCAGCTTTATAACTTGAAAGTCAGGGTCAAAAATTGAGAATTAAATCTTATCTTTTGTTATTCAAAGTCTCGAATCACCCGACCGCATTTCCTCGCGAAGTAACGTGAAACAGCGCACCAGAAAATTAAATTCTGAGCGATCTGGCCATCCACCAAATTTCAAGCCTGTAAAGTAAAAGGCAAGACCTGACTTTAATGGCACTACGGCATAATATGCGCGCTTGGCTTTTGTTGACTATGATTTTTACTAACGATGTCTTGTGCAACTGCAGTATCAACAACCATCATCGCCGCCAGACCACAGAAGCTAGCCTTTGTCAAATTTAGTTTTTTGTTGTTATACTCACGCCATGACTCAGCATGACAGCGGTTATCATTTATTATTTTCGCGCCCTGAATTGGTAGAGGATTTATTGCGCAACTTCGTACCGGAAGACTGGGTGAATCAGTTAGACTTCAGCAGCATGGAACGCGTGAACGCAAAGTTTCATGCCGAAGGCCTGGACAAGCGAGAGGGCGATATTATATATCGCGTCCATTATAAAAATGGCGAAGGGGAAAATTATCATTATTTGTTATTAGAGTTTCAATGCACATGGAAGTGCCGGTGCCGCGAAGCACAGGGATGTGCGAGAGCGGCCAATCCTCTCCGGATAAATGGATGGCGTTACGCACGCTGGTCTATGTGGGACTGCTCCATCAACAACTAATTAAAGAAGGCCAATTAGACACTAACAACAAAATACCGCCGGTATTTCCGTTGGTGCTCTACAACGGTGACCAACCCTGGCAATGCTCACAGGACCTACACGACCTGATAGCCCTGCCACCCAACTCGCCCTTGCGCAAATGGCAGCCCCAAATCTGCTATTATTTGTTAGATGAAAGTCAATATACGGAAGATGGAGAAAACTCTATTTCCGGACCGATACCCCGCATCGATAATAGCAATAATATCTATGAGTTAAGAGGTTATCTATAGATACTGCAACAACAAATCCCATTGGCCAAAGCCAGCCTGCGACGAGCAATGACCGTCTGGATTTATTATGTTGTTGCGCCCCATAAAGGGTTACAATTAGACAAACGGGATATACAAGATTTAAACGAGGTAAAAAACATGCCAAGCACACGCATACCGCATTGGGCTGAACAACAGATCGACCAAGCTGATGCAGCGTTACTCGAACAATGGCTGGAAAAGCTATTGGATGCTGATAGCCTGGAAGACGTGCTCATAGTAGCGGCCAACATAATCAATTCCCCGAAAAGAAAGAGCGGCAATCCTCGCGAGCACGCGCAATACGTATCCGATAATGTTAGAAGGACTGATTATTAAATATCAATTACGCGCCGGGATGCAATAATAGGACAGCAGTTAGCAACTAAATAACGAGCAATCTAAATTACCAACAGTGATAAACGTATTTTTATCAACCTTTTTTCATCAAAGGTGACTTATGGCAACACCCAAAGAAGCAGCTAAGCAACTCATTGAGCACCTACCCAATGAAGTGACGTGGGATGAGATTATGTATGAGCTGTATGTGAAGCAAAAAATCGAGGAAGGCTTGGAAGATATCGAAGCTGGCCGTACAATTCCGCACGAACAACTCAAGGCAGAGTTTTTGCGTAAATGAAGATCGAATGGGCAGAACGCGCCCGAACCAACTTGTGGGAACTACATGAATACATCGCAGAAGATTCACCTGAAAATGCAGATCGATTTATCGCCAAAATCTTCGATAACGTTGAGGCGTTAGTCGACCAACCCAAGATGGGACGGCATGCTCCTGAAGCCGATAACCGCGATGATGTCCACGAGCTGATTTTTTAGAACTACCGCATTATTTATTTGATCAAGCCTGAGTGTGTTTATATCGTCAATGTCGTTCATGGTAGCCGCGAGCTTAAACGGTTTAAATCAAAGCCTTGGGATACTAAATAGAAAGCCTCACAATACTGGAAAAATAATTTAGTTCCACTAAATAAGAAAGTGATTACAAGTAAACCTCTCGCGTTTTTTGAAACGCCCATCAAGGTCAGGCCTTATTTTTTGCCCTTACGAAATTTCGAATCACCCAACAGCATTTCCTTGCGAAATCACTCCAGAAAACTTAATTCGAAGCGGTCTGGCCATCCTCCCACATTACGACTCCCGAAAAACAAAAGACTAGACGTGACCCTTACGGTCTTTATCAATCCGCACATCAATGATGACAAGATATTCGAGCTTTTCCAGCAAGCCCGGAATGTCTTCAGCAAACACCTTTCGTGATACCGAGCATTGATTCCGGCGCTTTCATCGCTGAAGCGAATACAAGAGATATTGATAACAAAAAGGCAATGACAATAAAATTCAATTGGTTAAGCATGATTTTCACCTCTCGTTGCGCATACTGACCACATTGATATCGGGCACTGCATCGAGCATCTTAACAATTTGATATCGGTACCCAATGTTTAAATTTTTCGCCCTATACTTAATAAAAATCAAAAGCTAGCGACGTAATTGCTGTAACCTGTCAGGTCGCGATTAGCTGCTCACTTTGACAGCGTGAACCACCAGCAATTGGCAATTAGACTGTTGCGTGTATCGGTGAAAATAGTACCATTATGAAATATATTAACGATGGAAATTTAAAAATCCGACCGCAATTATGATTAAAGTTAGGTTTACAGCATTTTTTAATAAGGGATAAATATGGTGGAAGGATTAGCTAACCATTGGTTAACACATTTTCCTGAATTGCAGGCTTTACAGGGTCCAGCTTGGCAGGACACTTTGTTACAAACAAAACTTGTCACCATCCCCGCTGGTGTAACCTTATACCGAAGCGGAGATGCCTGTGAAAGTTTTGTGATGGTGTTACGCGGGTCCATTCGGGTTCAGATTATTTCTGAATCCGGCAATGAGGTTGTACTTTACCGTGTGGAGGACGGTCAATCCTGCATTTTAACCACAACCTGTCTGGTGGCGCAGGATCAATACCATGCGGAAGGTATTACCGAGACGGAAGTTACCGCAGTAGTTATACCCGCATCGGTATTCCAAAATGCTATCACGCAGTCAGAAGGTTTCCGCACATTCGTATTTTCTTCCTATGGCCAGCGCTTGACTGACCTGTTCATGTTGATCGACGCCATTACTTTCGGCCGCATGGATATTCGCCTGGCAAATACTCTGCTGACAATGGGAGAAAAAAACCGTGAAATCCATATTACCCACTATGACCTAGCTCGGGAACTGGGTACCGCCCGCGAAGTGGTCAGCCGATTATTAAAGGATTTTGAACGTAAACATTGGGTACAGCTGCGCCGGGGTGTAATCACTGTGAACGATCCCACAGCACTCAGCAGTTTTGCCAATAAAAGCCATTGAATGTGACATTGTCACCGACACCTGCTGTTCCATTTTCCATAATAGCTATTATTCGAAAAACAGCATGCCTCAAAAATATGGGGCATACTATTGTTTTTATTAAGAAAAGAGGTTATAGCATGCTTAATATATGTACAGTGGGGCGCATTCTGAGAATCATCATTGGCTTGACATTAATCAGTCTAACAGTCATTGGGACTATCGGCTCGTGGGGCTGGTTGGGTATAGTGCCCCTGGTAGCGGGTATTGCAGGATGGTGCCCTATAAACAAATTGATCGGAATGAAGAACTGTAATATCAAATTTAAAGCATCGGCATCATAAGCGGGCCTGTACCTAAGCGGATGTCATCACCTGTTAATCATCAAGAGGTAAACCCTATGAAAAAATATATTGCTTTGCTCACTTTGGCAGTAATTTCCACAAGCCCCTTGGCGGACGACCTAAAACAACGCGCTGATGCCAGTCGTGCCACGGTAATGGAATTTGGAAAAACACTGAAGGGTAAAATGCAGCAGGCCATGAAAGCCGGCGGCCCATTGAATGCGATCGGTGTATGTAATGCCGATGCGCCGGGCATCGCGGCGGATATGTCAAATAAAAAAGGCTGGGAGGTGGGGCGTACTAGCCTGAAAGTCCGTAGTGCATCCAATGCACCGGATGCCTGGGAGACAAAAGTATTAAATGACTTTGAAAAACGCAAGGCAGAGGGAGCTAACCCCAAGAAATTGGAGCACTACGAAGTGGTTAGCGAGAATGGCAAAAAAATGTTTCGTTATATGAAAGCCATCCCAACCGGTAAAGTTTGTACTAATTGTCATGGGCAAAACATTGACCCGGCCGTCAACGCTAAACTCAAGGAACTATACCCCGATGACAAGGCAACCGGTTTTAAAGTAGGTGACATCCGCGGCGCATTTGCCATTACGCAGCCAATGTAACAAACATTGACTAAACACATATACTGTAAATCCTAAGAGCAGGCAGTTACCTGAGCGCTCCAGCCGATTCGGGTTACCGCCTGCCCGATTCTCGGGGAAATTCTCGAGGACAGGTCTTGCTTTTTGCCTGTTCGAAATCTCGAATCACCCGACTGCATTTCCTCGCAAAGTCACTCCAGAAAACTTAATTCGGAGCGATCTCGCCATTCGCACACACTCTAACACGACAATCCCGTAAAGCAAAAGGCAAATAGAGTAGAGAGCAGCATACCACTATATACATAGCGTTTATGCAGCTCCCCCTCATCAAACCGTACGTGCGCTTTTCCCGCATACGGCTTTCCGATATCCTTCATCTCAAACTTGCACAACTT
>Ga0316204_10006671_pt1 | contig 17548 bp, 14 predicted proteins | sample 6monrhotite_MG_2_FD_205661 | JGI IMG/M metagenome (GOLD analysis project Ga0316204, IMG submission 205661) | Microbial mat bacterial communities from mineral coupon in-situ incubated in ocean water Damariscotta River, Maine, United States -... | ecosystem: Environmental > Aquatic > Marine >... | reverse complement strand
AGAATCTTAGAATCTTAGAATCTTAGAATCTTAGAATCTTAGAATCTTCTTTTCATTCTCAAGGCAACTTGAGAGTGAAACATTTCCCTTATTTTTAAAACCTTCAACACATTTAACCAACATCTTTTAATAGTTTTATCAGATATTTTAAAACTGGTTAAAATTTAATCATAATTTTGTATATTAATTATGATAAACCTGTATAATTATCAGTAGAAAACATGACATGAGGTTGTAAAATACCTCTGCTGCAATAACAGATGACTAGGGTTCCGACAGATCTTTCTGTGCCTGGACCGAGAGCTATCGACCTCTTGAGTAGAGGTTACACGGAGGGATAAAAGCCCGGGAGATTTTAAAACCTCTTGCCGTGTTTTAACTTAAATCTACTCTGGAGTCTTCAATGAAACATATATTTCAATCTACATCTAAACTATTAGTTGCCACATCACTGGTTATGAGTCTTGGCGCGTCATCACTTTTGGCGGAAGTAAAAGACAAATTCGAGGTATCATGGACGATCTACGTTGGCTGGATGCCGTGGGATTATGCTCAGCAAAAAGGTATTGTCGATAAATGGGCTAAAAAATATGATATTGAAATCGACCTGGTTCAAGTCAATGACTATATCGAATCGATCAATCAATATACATCAGGTAAATTTGATGGGTGTACGATGACAAACATGGATGCGCTTACTATTCCAGCGGCGAGTGGAGTTGATTCTACTGCACTTATCATGGGTGACTACTCAAATGGAAACGACGGGATTATTCTTAAAGATAAGAAAACACTAGCAGACATCAAAGGTCAAGGTGTAAACATTGTTGAGCTTTCTGTTTCTCATTATCTTCTTGCTCGTGGGTTAGAGTCTGTTGGTCTAAGTGAAAAAGATGTAAAAGTTATCAACACTTCAGATGCAGATATGGTTGCAGCGTATACGTCGTCTGAAGTAACAGCAATGACAACATGGAATCCACAGCTTAGTGAGATCATGTCTAATAATAAAAGTGCTCATCTGGTATATGATTCGAGTAAAACGCCTGGTGAGATCGTTGATATGCTAGTCATTAATACTGAAACACTAAAAGATAACCCAAAACTTGGAAAAGCTCTAACAGGTGCTTGGTTTGAAGTAATGGAATTAATGAAAAAAGGTGACGAAAAAGCCTTGACTTTTATGGCTGAAGCATCAGGTACTGACCTTGCAGGTTATAAAAGCCAACTTGATTCTACAATGATGTTTTATACTGCGAGTGATGCAGTTAAATTTGCAACGAGTGATGAACTTCCAGCTACGATGAAAAAAGTGAGTGAGTTCTCATTTGATCACGGTATTCTTGGCGATGGTGCACCTGATGCAAACTTCATCGGTATGGAGTTTGCTAATGGAAAGACTTTTGGTGATACTAAAAACATCAAACTACGTTTCACAGATACTTATGTGAAAATGGCTGCAGACGGAAAACTGTAAGTCACTATTATGAAACGATTAATGAACCTTAAGCCGTCCAAAGCGACGGCGGTTTTTTTAGGACTCTTACCGTTTTTTATTGCCGGTATGTTCTATATCATCGCATCTGACATACGTCTTGCAGAAAATCCGACCGATAAGTTATTGCCTTCATTGGCGAGCTTTTCTGAGGCTATTGACCGTATGGCGTTACAACCAAGTAAGCGTACTGGGGAATATCTGTTCTTAAATGACACCTCCGCTTCAATTCAGCGTCTTGGACTCGGGATTCTCATAAGTGCTGTATTGGCAATGCTTATCGGTATCCCTTTAGGATTTGTTCCCTTTGTAAGGGCGGGTTTTTCACCTTTTGTAGCGGCATTTTCTATGGTGCCGCCAATGGCTATATTGCCCATCTTGTTTATCGTCTTTGGTATGGGTGAATTGGCTAAGGTTGGATTGATCGTCATTGGTGTGACACCCTTGATAGTTCGTGACCTTCAACAGCGCGTTGCTGAGATACCTGCTGAACAGATTATTAAGGCACAAACCTTAGGCGGTTCGACTTGGACGATAGTCATTCGTGTTATCTTACCTCAGATCTTTCCGCGTCTTTTTGACTCGGTACGTCTAACACTTGGAACAGCATGGATCTTTTTGATCTCAGCTGAAGCAATTGCTGCAACAGAAGGACTTGGGTACCGTATCTTTTTGGTGCGTCGTTATATGTCTATGGATGTGATCCTACCTTATGTCGCATGGATAACTTTTTTAGCATTCTTGTTTGATTATCTTTTAAAGAAAATCACTTACAAGATGTTCCCTTGGTACACTGCCGGAAAGGAGAACGAATGAGTTTAATTACTATAAAAAATCTCTGGAAACAGTACGGAGACAATGTTGTCTTAGAAAAGATTAGTCTTGATATCGAAGAGGGTGAGTTTTGTACTCTTGTTGGTCCTTCTGGGTGTGGCAAGACAACATTTTTAAAAATGCTTTTAGGCCAAGAGACTCCAACACGAGGAACGTTTTTACTTGATGGTGAACCTTTTCCACAAGAGCCCAGTTTAGAAAGAGGGATCGTATTTCAACGTTACTCTGTGTTTGAGCACTTGAGTGTCTTGGGAAATGTGATGTTTGCAATGGAGTTAAAAGAATCAAAGTTTTTTGGACGACTCTTTGGAAAAAAACGCAAAGCCGCGAAAGAGGTAGCGATGGAGATGCTTGAAGCGGTTGGTCTTGGTGAAGCAGCTCAGAAATATCCCAGTGAACTTTCAGGTGGGATGCAACAGCGTCTTTCCATCGCACAGTCTTTGGTCAATAAGCCAAAGATACTTCTACTTGATGAACCTTTTGGTGCACTTGATCCTGGTATTCGTGCAGATATGCATGCGCTTATTTTGGATTTGTGGAAAAAACATAAACTGACGGTAGTCATGGTCACGCATGACCTGCACGAAAGTTTTTATCTTGGGTCTCGTCTTTTGGTCTTTGACAAGGTCAGAAACGATCCCCATGCACCTAACGCTTATGGTGCATGTATAACTTATGATATCCCTGTGGGAGAAGAAGAAGGAACTATTATGACAAAGATCGATCAAACTAAAAAAGAAGGAAAAGCAGCGTAATGATAACAACACACAAAAATTTAGATCCTCAAGACATACTCTTGGATGAAGTACTTCCCGGGGGTGCGAAATGGTCAAAGATAATCAAACGTGGTGACAAACTACGTATTTCGACAGAGGATGGATTAGGGTCACTTTCGGCTATGTTTTATAATGCTGATAATACGGCAGAGCGATTTAATTCTGCTGATACAGTAAAACTTCAACACAATGCTTACTTCTGTAAAGGCAGAGTGCTTTATTCAGAACTTGGACGAGTGCTTTTATCTATAACAGAAGATACAACAGATGGGTTTTTTGATGCAATCGCAGGCATAAGCAATCCTCGTCTTGTCAAAAAAAGTTTTGGTGAAGGTGCTTTTGAAAGTATTCGTAACCGTTATTATAAAAGTGACAGAGAAAACTTCTTAATCGAACTTGGTAAGTATGGCATGGGAAAACGCGACATGATTCCTGCTATTAATTTCTTTAGAAAAGTGGATATTAAAGAAGGAAGTAAACTAGAGCTCTCTACAACGCGACCAAAGCCAGGGTCGTATGTTGAGCTACGTGCTGAGATGAATGTGCTATTAGTACTTTCAAACACACCACATGTCATGGAAGAGGGTGAATATAACCCAAGTGATGTACAGCTGACCCTGCATAAGGCAGAACCTCTAACACAAGATGACTATTGTCTAAACTTTAGTGAACAATCGCAACGTGCTTTTACGAATAACGCACGCTATTTTGCCTAAGGAGATAAAATGAGTAAAACAATAGAAAATGCAGTCTATAACGAAAAGGTAGCAGCAGGTGTACCATGGAGTCATGTCGTAAAAAAGGGTCAGACACTTCGTATTATCGACCTTGAAGGATGTCAGGCCGTTGATACACTTTTTTATAATGCTAATGATCATGAAGAGCGTTACTCGGCGAATGATACGGTAAGAGAGCAGGGAAGCATCTTTGTAACAACGGGTACAAAACTTATCTCAACGGATGATAATGTGATGATGGAAATCATGGAAGACACCTGTGGTAACCATGACACCATAGGTGGTCACTGTAGTGCAGAGAGTAATACAGTAAGGTATGCGCATGACAGAAAGTATATGCACAGTTGTCGTGATAACTATCTGTATGAGATCGGTGAATTGGAAATGGACCCTCGTGATCTGACCAATAACATCAACTTTTTTATGAATGTACCTATTGAAGAAGACGGGTTTTTGATTATCGTAGACGGTATCTCTAAAAAGGGTGCTTATGTGGATATGAAAGCGGAGATGGATACCTTGGTGTTAGTGTCAAACTGTCCCCAGTTAAATAACCCGTGTAATGCTTTTAACCCGACACCCGTGCAAATGATCATCTGGGACGACTAAGGGTATGAAAACACTAAGCAGCCTGTTTCGTTTTGATGATGCACTTATACCAAACCTTACCGCATGGGCATATATCCTTGTGACGTATTGTGCGGGATTTGTTGCTATGGTGCTTGAGCCACTTTGGATAAATGTTATAGGGGTGCTACTGCTTGCACACAGTATGGTCATAGCAGCGTATTTTATACATGAATGTGCCCACGATTCTGTGTTTAAAAAACGTCGACACAATCGTCTGTTTGGTGAAGCTTTATTGTGGATATGTGGAACATCATATAGTGATTATGAAGCCATTAGACATAAACATGCACGTCATCATAATGATAGAGCAGACATTGTCTCTTTTGATTTTCGAGAAAGATTGCTTAAGTACCCAAGAACATTGAAAATTATTGAGACTTTGGAGTACTTCTATATTCCGGCTGTTGAAGTGATGATGCATGCTTTAATTTTAGTACTTCCTTTTACTAAAGCATCTCGAAGACAACACCGTTGTCGTGTGAGTACAGTGCTGTTCTTACGTATAGTGTTCTTTGCTATTTTGGCGAGTTATTCACTTCATGTCTTATGGCTGTATCCGCTTAGTTATGTCATCTTTATGACAGTGATGCGCTTTATGGATGTCAATCAACACACCTATGCCTTATATGAGACACTTGATCAAAAAGCAGGTAAAGAGGTTGAATCCTATGACAGAGCATTTGAATCAGCGCATACCTATTCAAATCTTATTTCGCAGTCTTATCCATGGTTAAATCTTTTGGTTTTAAACTTTGGTTATCACAATGTACATCATGACCAGCAGATTCAACCCTGGTACCGCTTGCCTAGATTGCATGAAGAACTTTATGGAAGTGAGCAAAAGACGATGCTGCCATTTATAAACCTGGTTAAAAGCTATCATGATAACAGAGTCGCACGGGTTCTAAATGCAGACCCTATTGATATGGATGTTAAAGAACATGAAGGAAGACACTTTATCGGTGTCGACGGTGTCTCGTTTTTGACAGCGCATTAAGGAGAAAAAGATGACACAGGTAAAGAAGTTCTGGCCCATTTTGACAGGAACACACCGATATGAAAAGACACTCTCTACACGTGGTCATGGAGAGGGTGTTATTATTGATGCCCCTATCTTGGCGTATCTTATAGAAACAGCGAATGGGCGTATCTTATATGATGTAGGTTGTGACTATAACAAGATAGCCGATGAGGTTAAACGCAAGGCCTTTTATGAACATGAGGGCTTTCCTTTCGGTCCGCCACAGATGAGTGAAGAACAGCGTTTGCCAAATCGTCTGGCTGAGCTAGGTCTTGTCAAAGAGGATGTGGATGTGGTATTTTGCGGTCATTTGCATTTTGATCATGCGGGTGGACTGTGTGAGATGTGCCATGCCGAGGTCCATGTGCATAAAAAAGAGCTTGCAGCAGCAAGAGCTTTAGCGGATGAGGCCTATTTTTCTGAGGACTTTGACTGTCCTGTCAACTGGAAAGTGTATGACAGTGAATATGACCTTGCCCCGGGTGTTCGTGCTATTGAGACACCCGGACATACGGCAGGGCATATGTCCATGCTGATCGAACTTCCCAAAGGCAAGCCTATCTTGCTTGCAGGAGATGCGGCAGACCTGAGAGAGAACCTTGAAAAAGAGATTGCTCCGGGACTGTGTTGGCAAGATAATGAAGAGATGGCTATACAGAGTATTCGTAAACTAAAAGAATTAGCAAAGCATACGGGTGCGCAGATCTGGCCGAATCATGATATGAAGTATTTTGAGTCTAAAAACTGCTTTCCACAGTTTTTTTCCTAAGGCGACAGAAGCTTATTTCTGTGTCTCATAAGACGACTTGTGAGAGGTACACATTCGGGACGGCCCGTAAACTAAAATCTAAGGATAAAAAATGTTTACAAAAGTATTGATCGCGAATCGTGGAGAGATCGCTTGTCGTGTTATGCGTACATTAGAAAAAATGGGTATCAAGTCTGTCGCAGTTTATACGGCTGCTGATGCTGACTCCTTACATGTAAGTCTTGCAGATGAATCGTATTTTATTGGTGAAGGGCTTGCAAGCGAAAGTTATCTTGATGCAGATAAGATCCTTGATATTGCAAAAAAATGTGGCGCTGAGGCGATTCATCCCGGATATGGATTTTTAAGTGAAAATACTGTCTTTGCTAAAAATTGTGAAGTTGCTGGCATCTGTTTTATCGGACCGCGTACGGAGCATATGAAACAGTTTGGTCTAAAACATACAGCCCGAGAACTTGCAGAACAAAATAATGTACCTCTTCTTCCTGGATCATCGATACTTGCTGATTTAGATGAAGCCAAATCTGAAGCTGAGCGTATTTATTACCCCGTTATGCTTAAAAGTACAGCCGGCGGTGGTGGTATAGGTATGCAGTTGTGTTATGACGAAGCAGAACTTTGTGAGGCATATGAGTCAGTTAAACGTCTTAGTGAAAACAACTTTTCTGATGGCGGTATGTTTTTAGAAAAGTATGTGGCTTCTGCTCGCCATATTGAAGTGCAGGTCTTTGGTGATGGTAAAGGTTTCGTGACTACCTTGGGTGATAGAGACTGTTCTGTTCAACGCCGAAACCAAAAAGTAATCGAAGAGACACCGGCACCGGGTATAAGTGAAGAAGCAAGAGAAACACTCTATAGCGCGGCAGTTAGCTTGACCTCGTCTGTCTCATACCTATCAGCCGGTACAGTAGAGTTCGTTTATGATACAACAACAGATAAGTTTTATTTCCTTGAAGTAAACACGCGTCTTCAAGTTGAGCACGGTATCACGGAAGAGGTGAACGGTGTTGACCTTGTCGAGTGGATGATTCGCCAAGCCTATGGTGAAAACCCTGCTCTGTATGAATACAAACATGAACCACAAGGTCACTCTATTGAAGTGCGTATTTATGCAGAAGATCCTTCTAAAAACTTTCAGCCCAGTTCAGGCGTACTAAGCAATGTAAAGTTTGCTAAAGATATACGTTGTGACACCTTTGTTGAAACAGGTTTGAATGTTTCTGCCTTTTATGATCCGATGATCGCAAAACTTATTGTTAAAGCCGATAGTAGAGAAGAAGCCCTTGCAAAGATCACTGATGCGATAGATGAAACGCAGATAGATGGGATAGAGACAAACCTTAGATATTTGGGTGCTATTGTTAAATCTGAGGTCTTTATCAATGCACAGCAGACAACAAAATATCTAAACTCTTTTGAATACAAGGCAAACAGCATCGATGTTGTTCGCCCAGGTACGCAAACAACAGTTCAAGATTACCCGGGTCGTACGGGTTATTGGGACATTGGTGTTCCACCTTCTGGTCCTTTTGATAACTTTAGTTTTCGTTATGCTAATCGCATCGTAGGTAATAATGAAGAGGCTTCAGGCTTAGAGATTGCTATAGCCGGACCGACACTTCGTTTTAACTGTGACAGTGTTATTGCTTTATGTGGTGCTGAAATTGATGCCTCTTTAGAAGGTGAAGCAATACAGATGAATACGGCGATTACAGTCAAAGCAGGACAAACACTTAAGCTAAAAAAAGTTAATAAGCAAGGCTTTAGAACCTACTTGGCTGTTCGCGGTGGTTTTGATCTGCCAAAATACCTTGGAAGTTGTTCGACATTTACCCTTGGACAATTTGGTGGACATGCTGGACGAACACTGATATCAGGTGATGTTTTACATGTAGGTGAACTGATAAAAACTGAAGTAGCGACACAAACACTAGAACCTCATACAACCTATACAAATAACTGGGAGATCGGTGTACTTTATGGGCCACACGGTGCGCCTGACTTTTTTACCGATGAGGATATAAAGACCTTCTTTGAAACGCAGTGGGAGATCCACTATAACTCAAATAGAACAGGAATACGTCTTATCGGTCCAAAACCTGAATGGGCAAGAACAGATGGAGGAGAAGCTGGACTTCACCCTTCAAATATACATGATAATGCGTATGCGATTGGCGCCGTAGACTTTACAGGTGATATGCCCGTTATCTTAGGACCTGATGGTCCAAGTCTTGGCGGTTTTGTCTGTCCTGTGACCATTGTCAATGCAGAACTGTGGAAGATGGGACAACTTAGAGCCGGTGATAAGGTGAAATTTGTTTCTGTTGAACATGATACGGCTATGGAAATGATAGCCGCTCAAGATGAGGCAATTGACAAGCTTGCAACCTATGATGAAGGTACTTTTCTTGCACCAAAACCAATTGGCTCGCCAATTTTATATAGTGATGAGGGTAAAGAGGATTTACCTTCTATTGTAATTCGCCAGTCGGGTGATAGTAATATCTTAATTGAATATGGCGAGATGCAACTCGATATAGAACTGCGTTTTCGTGTCCATGTATTAATGGAAGCACTTAAAGAAGCAGCTATAACTGGCATCACAGATATTACACCGGGGATTCGTTCTTTGCAGATACATTTTGAGCCAAAAATATGTGAGCGAGCTGGACTTATCGAGCGTGTCAAAGAGATAGAGCTAACACTTCCATCCATAGATGATATTGAAGTGCCAGCACGTATTGTACACCTTCCTCTTTCATGGGATGATGAATCAACCCGTGTGGCAATTGATAAGTATATGAAAACAGTACGTTCAGATGCGCCATGGTGTCCAAGTAATATCGAATTTATACGACGAATGAATGGTCTTGATAGCATTGAAGATGTGAAGAAAATTGTCTTTGGTGCAAACTATCTTGTTATGGGTCTGGGTGATGTGTACTTAGGTGCGCCTGTTGCGACACCGCTTGATCCACGTCATAGACTGGTAACAACTAAGTACAACCCAGCACGTACATGGACACCTGAGAATGCTGTTGGTATTGGTGGTGCGTACATGTGTGTCTATGGAATGGAAGGTCCTGGTGGGTATCAGTTTGTTGGACGTACTGTACAGATGTGGAACCGTTATCGTCAAACGGCAAACTTCATTGATGAAAAGCCATGGTTGTTACGATTTTTTGATCAAATCAAGTTTTATGAGGTGAGCTCAGACGAACTCCATAAAATGCGTGAAGATTTCCCTCGAGGACGGTTTGAATTAAAGGTAGAACAGACAAGCTTTTCTCTTAAAGGCTATAAAGACTTTTTAGATACGAATAAAGAGTCTATTGATGCCTTCAAAAAGACACAACAAGGTGCCTTTGAAGAAGAACGACAGATGTGGGAACGTACAGGACTGGCGAACTTTACAACGCAAAGTGAAGACATTGAAGTTGAAACAATGGAGCATATTGAGATAGGTGAAGATGCGGAAGCTGTTGAATCACCAGTACAAGGAAGTCTTTGGAAGGTTATGGCGAAGTTAGGTGATGTTGTGCAAGAAGGTGAAGTGCTTGCAATCGCAGAGTCAATGAAGATGGAGGTCGATATAGAAGCACCTGAACATGGGAAAATAACGCAAGTCTTGTGTAGTGAGGGTGAAAATATCCAAGCGGGTAAGATGCTTTTTGTCATCGAGCCGGTATAAGAAGATGTTCTTATGAAAACTGAACTTAGTATGAGAGCATATCTTCCTGTTATTGTCCTATTTGCTTCTTCAATACTTTGGGGCTTGTCTTGGCTCCCACTCAAAGGTATCAACTCAATGGGTATTGATGGTATAGCACTTATCTTTGTTGCCTATGCTATTTTGACACTGATACTGAGTCCACTGCTGTTTAAAGAGTTTCCTCAGTGGAGAGAGCATAAAAAGATAATGCTTCTTATTGCTTTGTTTGGTGGCGGAGCTAATTTGGCATTTACCTACGCACTTATTAATGGTGAAGTTATTCGTGTTATGGTGCTGTTTTATCTTTTACCCGTATGGGGTGTGACTGGCGGACGTCTGTTTTTAAATGAAGAGATTGACCGTTGGCGTTATCTGGGTGTATTTTTAGCAATAAGTGGGGCATTCTTTATCCTTGGTGGTTTTGATGTACTCGATGCGCCGCCTTCGTGGATTGACCTGATAGCCTTAGCTTCAGGATTTTTCTTTGCGATGAATAACCTTCTTTTTCGTGCGGCACAGAGCATACCTGTTAGTTCAAAGATTGGGAGTATGTTTGTAGGTTGTTTTACTATGGCAGCGGTATTCTTACTCGCAGGCATTGAACAGTTTCCCTTTTATGTTAGTGAAAATGCTTGGTTAATGCTAAGTTTATACGCGCTTTTTTGGCTTCTTTTAGCCAATATTGGTTCGCAATGGAGTGTTACGCATATGGAAGCAGGGCGTTCTTCTATCATTATGATAATGGAGCTGATTGCAGCTGTTGTATCGGCAACCTTAATCGCAAACGAAACAATGACAGGAATTGAATATATGGGCGGTGCACTTATTATGACTGCAGCTTTTATAGAGGCCTTTCGTACTAAAGATGATGAAATACCAACGACAATAATTGAGTAAAAGGAAAACTATGAATATATCAACTTTACAAAAAATGTATACAAATAAGACACTGACACCTAGAGAAGTACTGTTACAGATAAGACAACGTATTAAGCAACATGAAGATAATCCAATTTGGATATACACGCTAAGCGAGACAGAACTTGAACCTTATTTAGAACGATTAGAACAAACAGACCCATGTTCTTTGGCTTTGTATGGTATTCCTTTTGCAATTAAAGATAATATAGACTTAAAAGGCATTCCTACAACAGCGGCGTGTGCTGAGTATAGCTATGTCCCAGAGGTATCAGCATATGTAGTGAATCGCCTTATTGAAGCAGGTGCTATTCCTATTGGAAAGACTAATCTTGATCAATTCGCAACAGGACTTGTAGGTACACGTTCACCTTATGGTGCATGTCAAAACAGCATCAATCCAGCGTATATCTCGGGTGGTTCGAGTTCGGGCTCAGCAGTTAGTGTGGCCTTAGATATGGCGGTGTTTTCATTAGGTACAGATACCGCAGGTTCAGGTCGTGTGCCTGCCGCGTTTAACAATCTTGTGGGGCTGAAACCATCAAAAGGGGTACTGAGTACCTCAGGTGTTGTGCCTGCATGTAGAAGTCTTGACTGTGTCTCTATCTTTGCTCATAGTAGTGAAGATGCGCAGAAGGTTTTTGATGTGGCCGCTTCGTTTGATGAAGCTGATCCTTATAGTCGTGAAATGTCTGAGATGCAAAAAAGTGTGCCTTCACGCTTTCGCTTTGCTATCCCACAAGCAGATCAACTAAAGTTCTTTGGTGATGATCAAGCTGAAGAACTTTATCTTGAAGCGGTTAAAGGTTTTGAGCAGATGGGTGGTATTGCTGTTGAAATAGATTTTTCGCCTATGCTTGAAGTGGCAAACCTTCTTTATTATGGGCCATGGGTAAGTGAGCGTTATGTCGCACTCAAAGATATGGTGGAAAACAAACCTGAATGCTTTATCGAAGTAACGCGTGATATTGTTGAATCAGGTAAGAGCAAAAGTGCTGAAGATTACTTCAATGCAGAATATAAACTAAAAGCATACAAACGTCAATCTGACATGCTTATGCAAGATATTGACTTTGCACTGACACCAACAACAGGTACGATTTATACTATTGATGAGGTTAATGCCGAACCGATGCAACTCAATACTAACTTAGGGTACTACACCAACTTTATGAATCTTCTTGACTTCTCAGCATATGCTGTGCCTGCTGGCTTTAGAGACAATGGCCTGCCTTTTGGTGTGACACTCTTTGCTGAAGCATTTGAAGATAGAAAGCTTTTACTCTTAGGAGAACAATTTATGAAAAAGGATTTAAATGTCTAATACAATACAAGTAGCCGTATGTGGTGCGCATATGCGAGGGCTTCCACTTAACCATCAACTCATTGAACTTAATGCAAGTTTTGAAAAATCAAGCTCTACAGCTAAAGGTTACCGCTTATATGAGGTTCCTGAAAAAGTCCCACCACGTCCAGGTATGGTACGTGATACAAATTGCAAATCCTCATTAGAACTAGAAGTTTGGTCAATGCCGCTTGAAAATTTCGGTTCTTTCATGATACAAATAGCATCTCCTTTATGTATAGGAAGTGTTTTACTTGAAGATGGAAGTATTGTTTACGGGTTCTTATGTGAAAGCGATGCAATACTAGAGGCAGAAGAAATAACAAGCTACGGAGGCTGGAAAAACTATCTAGAAAGTGTAAAACGATAACCATTTTAAAAATGTAGCGCAAATACATCAGTAAAACTAAGCGTATAGAGTAAAACGTTTAAGAAAGATTTTTTCTAATAACTTTTAGGAAGGTCTACTCTTACTTTGGATAAGTTTGAAAACAATTGCAATGAAGACAAATAGACCTAAAAGTATGTAGGGAGCGTAGTCGCTAAGTTGATGGAGTAAAGATATGAGTTCTTTTAAAAAATGTGTCCAAACCACAATAGCCAAAGATGTTCCTGTGAGTACGATAAACATTGTGTGATAATGTTTCAGACCGATTAGAAATCCTATGATAGCACCTACAACAGGACCTGTCATCCAAAAAGGAAACCAAACAAAGATAAAGAGTCCGTATTTTCCATATTTTGAAAAAAAGACACTGTAGCGTGTTTTCAGATCTTTTACTTTTGAAAAGAAACTTTCTAGAGTTTTTACTTCCAGTGACTTTTTCCAGCTAAGTACAAACAGAGGATATATAAGTAATACTGTGATGACTTCAATGACAATGTTTATTAAAATGACCACGAGCTCGTCAAACCCTGCACTAAAGCCGTAGGAAATTCCTGCCGCTCTTCCAAAGATGAAGTTGGTTGCCGTCATACCCAGTATATGGTTCGCATCTTTTATAGAGACAAAATAGGTGGCTATGATACCGCCTAGATAGGCTAAAAGTAGAAATATACCAAATATAAATATCTGTTTCTCTTTGCTAAATGTGAATCTCAAGAACTTAACTCATATAAATTATGCATCATAGCTGGGACCTTCTCTTACTTTAGACACCAAAATGTTTACTTAGGGGTGATCTACTGACCTGTATCTTGGGAAGATCAAATTGTACGTATAAAAGCTTTTGAATACACTCTACCATCCAGTCAGGAGCTTCGGGCGAGACATAGACTGCATCGATGAAATTTTCGAGGTCATCGACCTTTACGGTTAAAGCTTTTTCCTGTGCCTGAGATTTATGCAAGATCAGGCGCCACTCCCTTTCATAACTGTAAGCATTAGCCTTCATAAACAGTGTCAGTACACTGCTGGGCATACCAAGTCCTTTGTTCTCAAGAGGAAGACCGACGGCGTCTACATTCGCTTTAGAATCTTTAATATAATTATAATAGATAACCTCTCCCATAACGCCAGAAACAGGTTCCCTTTTACAGTAAGCATTACTAACAGACATTACACTTTCCACATTGCTGACCAAGGCCACAGAAAAGTTGTGAATGCCGTAGACCTTCCACATAGCAAGGCTTTCGGAGGATGAAAGGTGCCAACACGAAGCAAAACATTCATTATTAAGATTCTCTATGGTTTGTTTGGTTTGGAGGCGTAACTCGTCTGTCGCATCTTCGGGCAGGGCGTTTAACATAGCGTCTAAGCCGATGTAACCTTCTTGTATATCTTCAAATGAATCCGCCTTTGTAAAGCGAAGTTCTTTTGTCTGTAAAAAGTCGAGAAGCTGTATCAAAGGCATGTATCGCCAAAGTTTTTTATTACCGACCATAAGGTTCTTCCTCTTTGATGTGATTAATAAGTATCACATATTATAAGTGATTGGTACTTAAATTTCTTCTGAAAGGTAAATAATAGCCTTACAGTTCTTCTACATCTGAAACATCATTTCCAGAGAGTGACTCCATTTTTGTTTCTACAATATCAAGGAATGTGTTTTTACTCTCTTCATCCATGTTGTTTTCAAGCATCTCGAGAATATATTTAATGCCATTTGCATTTATTTTTTTTACACTGGCAAGATAATGTACATAGGCAATCATCTTTACGTCACTGATCGAATAGAGCTTTTTTGAACTTTCAGCATTTTTTTGAGGCAGTAATTTCTTCTCTTCATACATCTTAAGTGTACGTGGCTTTGCACTTAAAAGTTCTGCAATACTGCTTAGAGGAAGAATGTCTTTTCCATTGTCGAGTAAACCCATTAAAGTCCTTTTAATATCTATATAATTGTATTGATTTGTTTATTAAAACTTTATTTTCTTACATAAAATAGGCTAATTTTTTACATGATATATGTAATTACTTTACATATATTATGTATTTTATTTACTATTAATATGTTTAATGTATTATTGTAGTTAAATTGTAATAGACATGAAACTGACAAGAAAAACACTTGATCAAAGAATGCAGTAGAGTTTTTTTATGCTTTTATAATAAATGGTTTTTACCGGTGAATGACAGTATGATATCATTGTCAAAAAGTAGCAGTGATAAAAGAAGAACTCGAGTATAGATAGGGAATAGATGAGAATAAGCAATGAGACTTTAAGTGAAGTCAAAGAGGTCGCGACTCAGTGGCAATCACTAATCGATCATGAACGTGAACAATCAGAACAGACCTTTCATGACACAATGATCCGTATGCTTAAAAACCCTATGAACAAGATGTTCCTCATAGAACTGCTTGATCAGAGTTTTCGTTCGCATGATCCCAAGAGGGTAGCCGATCAGTTAGAGTTTTTGTTTGACAAATATAAGGAAACCGATTTTTTTACGCCGCTAGAAGAGTTTCTTGTCTATGCTTTTCGTAATATCGGTATTTATATCCCCAATATCTCTGTTCCGCTGTTTATTAAATACCTTAGAAATGATGTCAAAAATGTCGTCATTCCCGCAGAAGCATCTCCTCTTATCAGACATATTAAGAAACGAAAAACTGAAGGTACACGTGTTAATATTAATATTATCGGCGAGATCGTTTTAGGAGAAGTTGAAGCAAAAGAACGTATAAAAAAATATATTGCAGCACTTGAACACCCTGAGATTGATTATATCTCGATAAAGATATCGACGATCTTTTCACAGATCTCTCCTTTAGCCCATGACTGGAGTGTAAGGCAGATATCACAGGGACTTGAAGAGATCTATAGGGCAGCAATACACAATACTTATGAAGATGCCCAAGGACAGCAGAGGTACAAATTTATTAATCTGGACATGGAGGAGTATAAGGACCTTCATCTTACTATTGATGCGTTTATGCGAACACTATCGCGTGAAGAGTTTTTCTCTCTTTATGCCGGAATCGTTATCCAATGCTATCTTCCCGATGCACTTGAACAGGTGCAACGACTTGCCGCGTGGGCTAAAGGTCGTGTGGACAAAGGCGGAGCACCAATCAAGATCCGTCTGGTCAAGGGAGCCAACCAGGAGATGGAACTGACAGAGTCGAGTCTACGAGGATGGCCTTGTGTGACGTATGGTAAAAAACAGGACACGGATGCAAACTTCAAGAAAGTGATGAATTATCTTCTTGATCCTGAGGTCGCACCGTCTGTTCATACCGGAATCGCATCTCATAATCTGTTTGATCAGGCCCTGGGAATGCTTCTGTCCAGAGAGCGTGGTATTGAATCCTACTATAGTGCTGAGATGCTTGAGGGAATGAGTGAGACAGCTTATAAGCTTTTGAAAAAAGAAAATATAAATGTTGTTTTATATGCACCTATCGCTACCCAACAGACCTTTACCAATGCCATCGCTTATCTGGTAAGAAGGTTTGATGAAAACACTGCGGAGCAGAACTTTTTACGACACAGCTTTGGATTGAAAACAGGGTCTAAAGCCTGGGAGACATTACTTGAAAGTTATGATGAATCTCTTGAGTCAATGGTTAGTCTTCATCTTGAACCTTTTAGAGTACAAGACAGAAATGAGATGCTCAACGTTCAAAATATAGATACTAAAACATATCAGTATGAGAGTGAAAGTGATACAGACTTCTCCTTATCTAAAAATCAGATATGGGCTGAGAAAATAGTACTAAAGTGGAAAAATATCGGCATTGAGGGTGGATACAGTGTTTCCTCTGTTATCGCAGGAAGTACGCTTGAATCCACAGATGTAAAAACGGTAATTGACAAATCTCAATATCATGAGAAAGTAGAGGTCGGTAGTTACATTAAAGCAAGTGCACAAGACTTGAAACTTGCTGTTGAAACTGCAAAAAAAGACCCTGATGGATGGAGAACACTATCTTCTTCTCAGCGCCAAGAAGTTTTGATGAATGTGGCTCATGAGTTTCGTAAAGACAGGGCTGACCTTATCGGTATAGCGGCTGCAGAAGTAGGAAAAGTCTTTGCTGAGACGGATGTGGAAGTCTCTGAAGCGATCGACTTTTTGAACTTCTATCCTTACAGTGTCAACAAAATCAATGCCCTTGAAGGTGTGCAAACACAAGGCAAAGGCGTTGGCCTTGTAGTAAGTCCGTGGAATTTCCCTATTGCCATCGCAGTAGGAGGCATTGCATCAGTTTTAGCCGCTGGAAATACGGTGATCCTCAAACCTTCTTCGCAGGCTGCTTTATGTGCATACATGCTGTGTGAATGCTTCTGGAAGGCCGGTGTGAGCAAAAACACTTTGCAGCTTACACTCTGTGATGGAAGTCAGGCAGGAGAGCATCTTATCACCAATACGGACATCGATTTTACAATCTTTACGGGTAGTGAAGCTACAGCTTATGAGATGCTCAAGATCAGGCCTGATCTGCACCTTAGTGCTGAGACGGGAGGAAAAGACGCAACGATTGTTACAGCTATGGCGGATCATGATCAGGCTGTCAAGAATGTTGTCGCATCTGCTTTTAGTAACTCCGGTCAAAAATGCTCTGCTACTTCACTGCTGGTACTGGAGAGAGAACTTTATGAAGATGAAGGGTTTAAACGGATGCTTGTTGATGCTGCAAGATCGATGGAAGTCGGATCGGTGTGGGATCTACACAATCGTATCGGGACACTGGTCTCATCTCCTTCGGGTAACCTTCTTAAAGCACTGGACTTTCTTGATGAGGGTGAAAACTGGTTGATACCGCCTTCATATGCAGATGAAAAAAATCCTTACATACTCAAGCCGTCCATCAGGTGGGGAACAAAGAGCGGAGACTTTTGTCATATGAATGAGCTATTTGGACCGGTGTTA
>Ga0316204_10006669_pt1 | contig 17560 bp, 10 predicted proteins | sample 6monrhotite_MG_2_FD_205661 | JGI IMG/M metagenome (GOLD analysis project Ga0316204, IMG submission 205661) | Microbial mat bacterial communities from mineral coupon in-situ incubated in ocean water Damariscotta River, Maine, United States -... | ecosystem: Environmental > Aquatic > Marine >... | reverse complement strand
AATACAGAACAGTTGAGGGTGGAGATAGGTTTTTGCTTTAGGGTGCGCCACTGGGGGGGCGGCGTAGGAAGTTCGGGCGCATCGGGTTCGGGCGACGACCGGCTCGGTCAGGCCGTCGGCGGGTCGGGCCTCCAGGCTCCCCAGTTGGAGGGCGGCGCAAAGGAGGTGGCTGGGGGTGTCGCTCAATCCAATCATTGAACCGTCCTGATTGTAGGCGTCGTGGCCATGGGATTCCTGTGACCAAGAAATTCCGGTAATTATCCCGTTGTTGACGCGTAAAGTCCAGCACTCCACGCTCGCCGGAGAGGAAAGCAGCAATCGCCGACCCGGAAAGGAGTGTACGTTCGTCCTCCGCAGCGACTTCATCATCAGTGTCCCAAGCGCCATCATCAAATTCCAATTCTTCGGCTTCGTCTACCTCGCGATCACCACCGCCGTTACCGCCCGGAGGTGGCGGCGGTGGCGGGGGTGGGGCTCCGCCCCCTCCGCCTGTCAGGGGAGGGCCGACCTCGGCCATGAATCAGCTCAAAGGAAGAAGGTTCTTTGCCTTCACCTGGGAATGATCGGATAAGCACGCCTGGGGGAGGAATGGATTGTGAGCTCCTCCGGTGGCCCCCTCCCTTCGGAATGGGGAGAGGGAGCGGGAAGCGAGGATCGGAAGGTACACTGGGGGGCTTGTCGGAACTGTCCGTCGGCGAGTTGGGAGTCAGCTGGTTCGAGTCAGAGGAGGGCGGAGTCAAGTTACGCTGCATACGCAGCTGCTGGGGGGAATTGTCCACTTGTGAAGTCAGAACGTTCGGAACGCCGCGCACACTAGCCGTCACTGAGGAGCTGCTGTGTGATATCATCAGGGCCATGCGCTCGTCCACGTCGCTCAATATAGCGTCGAGTTGCTCGGAAGTGAGATTGTCGTGAGTCAGGTTGATGGTGATTTGGCGGGCCATGTTGTTCCAGTCGTTGGTATTTGCTTGTGCGGCCACCCATTTGTTCGTTACCTTTAACGACCGTTTCACTGCCTGCCCAACAAAAACCGCCGAACCAGCCGCGAGCGAGAACACCTCAACCGCGTTACTCGTGCCCAAGTACTTAAGCACCAAACCTGAGAGGGTGGACGCACTCAACACAGTCAAGAGGCTCTCGGCCAGTTCGTCTAACCGTTGATACTTCACGGCGCGCTTCTGGTTCGCAGCGGCGTATTCAAGTGCAATCCGCGCAAACTCGCGCAGCAGCCGCCGCTTGCGCTGCACAGGCGTTTCGGATTGTGTGCGCCGGTGGTGAGGGCGAAAGGGGGGTGGTTCTTGGGAGTGATGGCGCCCCATATCAACGAGCCAGATACTCCCAGTCAAGTGACCGAGGACGCTCACTGTGCTTTGCGCTTCTTACACCCCCAGCAGCACAACCAGCCGCACAGCCAGTGACCTTTAAGGGTGGTGAGGAGGCGCAAAAGAGACTTATCCCGCGAGAGCTCGATGATCTGTGGGATAACCGTATCAATGAGCGCGGCGAGGGCCTGATACTGCGCACGGGTGCTGGGGGAGGCGCTGTCGCCAAGAACCGTTTCAGTAACCTTGCGAATCACCCACTTCCGCTTTGCTTCCCCGCGAACACCGGGCTTGAGCTTTTTAAACTCGGGTGCTTTCTCTGCGAGTGAGATAAACTCGATGGCCAATTTCAGCCACGGGGTTTCCTCCATCCCTGGGGGGGGCGAGAAATGAGAAGTGATTATTTTCATTCAAACAGCGCCGCGTCCATCGCCGAGCTCGCGTCCTCCCCCCCCAGCGGCAACTGGGGAGACGTGAACCGGTGGTGGAATTCACCAGGGTACACATCGAGAAACGCTTTGCGCAAGACGTTAGACATCTTCTGCCGCCACTCGGCCGTGTTCTTGCGCACCACGATACACAGCCGGTCCGCCTCCTCACAGCCAACGAGCGTGTCCACGGCCTTTTCCCACCGGTGAGCTGCCGTGTCCTCGTCGTCCCGTTTGAACAGCATTTGCTGGACTTGTGTCCGTTTCAGCAAACCGTCTCCGCCACGTTCCGGGTACTGGAACACGAGGCGAACGTTCCCAGCCATGGCGCCCTTCTTGAACACAGCCGCCCGAACACTCGAGCCGAACTTCTTGCGGCTGGAGGGCTTGACGACCTGCGCACTGGCCTGCACCAAAGCAGCCACTTCTGCATCCAGCATCGGCTGGGGGTCCTGCGCCTGTTTTGGAACTTCGGCCGCATACTCCGGAGTCGGCGCGAACAGAGGAACCTTCTCGCCCGTTTTGGTTGTCGCAAACGCGCCTGCCCCGCTCAACATATCCACGTTGAGCCACTCGTCGTCGGGCCACTGCTTCTGCATCTTCCGGATGTAGTGGATCAAAGTCAAGTCTGCTTCGTAGTCCCCGCGCACGTGAACGCAGTTCTCAATGGCGCCTTCAATGTCCCAGTCATCCATCCACTCCTCCTGCACTTGAGCGAGTCGGAGTTTCGTGGCCGGATCCGTCGTGTCCACAAAGGGCATCTTCCCGGCCTCCAGACACGGACTCGGGTCGATCATCAGCGTCTGCATCAAGTCCTGGTCGTCGTCCTCCCCGCAGGCACGCGTCACGCCAATCACCAGTGACTGGTTGCGCACCGAGTTGCGCATGTGCACAAAGTCCACCCACACAGGGCCAGGCTCCTCGATCTGTTTCGCCTCTCGTTTGGCCTGTCGGCGTTCGTCTCGCGGCGCCCACGTGCGCTGAGCCAGAGGCGTGGCGCGTGGCGCGAGCATGGCTTGGACGTGAACGTCGACGTGATCCTCGCAGCGCGACAGAGCCGTGTACAGTTCGGGCCGCCGCATGCGGTTTGCCTCCACGATCGCGTAACGGCCCTTGACGGCGCGCCCTTGAAACCGATACACCGTGTACGCAAACGCGTGATCAAAGTAGGTGTACAGCTCGTCTTCCGTCAGTCGGAGTTCAGGCAAGGTCGGTCGCAGGAAAAAGATGTCCCCCCAGCAGCTCGGGTCGGCCTCGTCCACTTCGATCAACAAGGTGCCTTCCTCGCCGTTGTACACAGTTGGATGCGGGTTGTCTTCCCACAGTTCGGCGTCCTGCACCATTTTAGCCGTGAACGAGGAAGTCGTGCAGATGGGCTGGTTGTTCGCGAACACGCCCGATCGGTGCTGTGGATCCCGCGAGTAGGAGATCGTCGTGCACCCAGTCTCGGCAATAAACAGCGCTTGCTGCAGTTTGTTGTAGTGCGCCTGGGCGTTTCGCGTAAAGGTCAGAACCTTCCCCACGCGCTCCTTGGATAAGTCCAGCGGCGCCAAATTGAAACAGCCGAGGAGCAGTTTCCCCGTTTCCCGGAAGTGACGCACGGCCTCGAACGTTCGCTGGTTCTTGAACCGGGAGTACTCCACGCGCACAGGGAGATCCACTTTCACGTAGTCACACAGGCCTTGAATCAAACTACTGTTCATGTAGTTGGGAACCTTCTCCGTCTGCGTCGTGCCGTCAGGATTGGTCGTTTCATCAAAGCCCATCGTCTGGTGGTCGTCGCCGAAACAGAACACAGCCATACTCGGGTTCTTGTCCTGCATGCGCTGCACGAGATCCACAAAAGGAACCGTCATGCGAAACGCCTCGTCGATCAAAATCGCTTTGAGTTTCTTGTACTTCTGGTGAAACACAATCGAGTTCTCGCGACTCAGGGTCAACAGGTAAGCGAACGTCCGCGCGTCTTGGATCCCCCATTTGGACACGAACTCGTTGTTCACCAGCAGCCCGGTCTGGGTGCAGACGAGCACAGACCCGTCGCCGTAAGCGTCCTGGTAGGCCGAGTAGATATCACTCATCAAGTGAGACTTGCCGCTCCCCCCAGCGCCGCACACGAAGGCGCCCGTGCGTTCGTCGGACTTGGTCTTGATGTCGTCGAGCAGAAACTGCCCGCTGGTCTTGTGCGTGGTGAACCCGTGAAGCTTCTCCGTCAGGTCCCGGGCGTACAGCTGCCACTCGCCTTCGTCGATCGGTTTCGGCTCCGAGCCAAAGCGAATCGTGGCCGCAGGCACCATTGGTTTCACGGTGAAAGACAGGTCCTCCAGCGGTGGGGGCAGCGCGCCGACATCAGATGGATCCACCACGTAGGCCGAGTCGTAGAGTCCTTTGGCGCGCACGTGCTGTTTCGAAACGATCAGGCCGTCCACGCACGCGCCGAACATCGGCATGTCCAGCTTGAGCGCGAGCTTCAGCAGCTGCAGTTTCCCCATGTCGACCACGTGCTGGTATAACGGGAGGTGCATCGAAGTCAGGTTGCGCCGCTCTGCGAAACGGACGGCGTACACAGCTGACGGGTCTTCTTCTGCCTTGGCTTCATCGCTGGGGGGCGTCAGTGGAGACACGTGCACACACGTGTTGCGCCCTTTGCCGTAGTGGGAGTTGAACATCAGTTTCGCGTACTCAAGGCTGTCCGTGAACCCAGCGTGGTGGCGATCGGAGTGATCCATTCCGAGAAAGCCCGCGAACTTGTTGAGTGCAGACCCAGCCAGACGCCCCGTGTCGCCCGGGAACAACTTGAACATCATCATCGCGACGCTCTTGAATATATCTGGCCGTAACGTTCGGCTCGCGACACACACCGCGTAGATACTCTCCGGCTTGATCACGTCGTTCTTCAGGAGGAAGTCCACCATAACGGTACTGTAAACCATGTCCGTGAGTGGAACGGGCCAGCCTTTCACGTTGATGGCCGTTGGGATGATCCACGACGCAGCAGGCAGCGTGCCGTACACCAGCCGGCCCGGGTTAGCTAGACTGAGTGTCGCCCAGCGACGGAGGATAAACAAATCACTCTGTGTCCCAGGCTCGAACACTTCGTAGTCATCCAGCAGCGAATACACAGGGAACGGAAACGGATTGTACATCAGCACACTGGAATAGCACTTTCGGACGTCCACTTCACACACAGACATCGCCAGCTTCTCCGAGTTGATGGCCTTGAAGGTGTGGATCCAGTGCTGGCACTTGGTGGCCAGCATGATGGCCCGCACGGTCGGGTTGAGGCGTGATTTGGGGATCTCACCAACCACACTGAGGATCAGGTTGCGGGTGAACCCAGCCAGACTGTTGTACCCGATGTCGAGCGTCCGAGGCGAGAAGCTCAGACCTAAGTCGGTTTGGTGGGCCACGACTTGCTGCTTGGCGTGAACTTTCCGGTCGTAGTCATTGTCCAGCAGCCAGACGCAGCCACGGTACGGGCTCAGGCCATAGACGTCGTCGGTGCCACACGCGACCGTTGGACTGCGGAACCACAGCTGCTCAGGAACGTAAATAGCGTCGCGCGACTGAGCGTCTTGCGTCGCGGCTGTCAGGAGGCCACCGATGTGCGTCACCGGAGTCGCGTCCATGTCCTCGTTGGTCCACACCAGCTGCACGACTTTGGTCCCCTCCGGGATGATGGCGTCGCGTGCCACCTGCGGCAAATCCGCCTCACAAGAGAAGCGCAGCACCAACGTCGTTTCTTCGTCAAACTGGGGGGGCGCGCTGGACGTCGTGGCCGACAGCATGTCGTCCGTGACCACGGCTCGGCGCGTGGACGCGCTGGGGGGGACCACTTCAACGTGCGTCGGAGAGACGAGGCGCAGAAACAGCCGCGTCGTGCGGTGGTGGTTTCGCAGCTGGCACGTGTGGCGAGCGAACACGAAGCCCAGCAGATCGGCGATCACGATGCTCACCCCCCAGGTCTCCTCGAACGTTTCGGCCCACTTGATGAGCAGCCGGCACTCGATGCCTTCTTCACGCGGGTTCCACTTGTCGGCTTCCTCGGTCCCCTTGTCTTCGGCCAGCAACTGCCGCATCTGGTTCGCGATGAGCGCCGGTTTGGCCGAAACCGATTTGTGGCCACGTGCGTTCACCGAGTCCAGCTGGTTGCAGATTGCGTCCAGCCAGCAGATCCCGCTCTGCCCGTCTTGAACGCGGCACTGCGTGATGCTGTTGCCCTGGCGCACGTTGATGGGGCCTATGCCCGTTACGCCGTTGTACAGATCCACGCTAACGTTGCAGACCCCAAAGTAGTTCGGGTTCACAGCCACGGCCTGGAGGTGCGCGTCGATGGCCCGCTGCAGATTCGTCCGGTCAAATATCTGGTTGCCGGGCAGCTCGAACACGAGGCGAAACGACACATCCCGGATGAGCACGTTGTTGTTGCCGGCGGCCAGCAGGTTGAAGGCCTGGTAGTTCTCCTGCATCCACAGCGACGCAGGCGTGTGCCCTGGTTGGCCGTAGGGCCCCTGAACGCCTGCTCCACCTTGAACGAGCCCGGCCCGTGTGAGCTGGCCCCGGAGGTGGATGATGTGCGCCGTCACGGTAAAGCTGTAGGCCACGTTCCCCGCCACACCCACGGCCCCAAGCGGGTTCGCGCCAGGCACCCCCAGCTGGATCCCGTTGTGGCCGCCCGGGTGGATGGGGGGGCAGTGGTGGCCTGCCGCAAGCGGAACGGTCCCTTCCTGCATGAGGGCCCGGTGAGCCAGTGTAAAGGCCTGAACTTGCTGCCCGCCCGCCACGTCGACGGAGTTCACAACGGCACCGGACGAAGCGGCCTCGTGGTTCCACATCGGCTTGCCGACCGTCCCGGGTGCCACAGCCAAAGGACCAAGCCCCTGGATCGCGCCATCGGTTACATGGACCGCCTGGGGGGGGCGGTTGTTGACCGACAACCACTGTGTTTGGACACCGGCCGGCGCGTGCTGGTTGGGGACTCCGATGTTCGCGCCTGGCTGCAGCCAGTTACCGGAGTACCCATTGAAGGCCATCTTGCGCCCCGGTCCCGGACCAGAGTTTGAGAAATGAAAGTAGGTTTTCGCGCGAGAGGGGTACAGAATTTGGGACCCTCAAATCCGCGCTGAGGTACCCAAACTCCGATCGAACTCTGACTGGTGGTTGATGTTTGTCCCCTCATCGTGCGTTTGAGGGCGAAGTTGAAAACACCTCAAAGTGCACGAACCCGATTTTGAATCACCTTCCTCTACCGGCTACTTCCAAACTACATCCTCCTGACCTCCAGCCTGACTATGTCCATCACGTTCGGCGACGATCCTCCTGACTCCGTGGTGACCGGGGAAGAGTACGCGGAGTTCAAGAGCTTCAAGGAACGTTGGTCCTCTAAACCGCCCCTCAAGCTCGAGGACTGCCTGAAGACCGGGAAAGTCGTCCGGATGACTCAGCAAGAGTACGAGGAGTTCAAGAGCTTCAAGGAACCCACTTCACCTCCACTCCCCCCAGCGGTGCCTCCCTCATCTCCAGTCACTGATCCTGAACTTCACAAAGACGAACACATCGACATCCTTGTGCGGGACACCGGCCTCTCTCACCAGTTCTGCCCGCTGTTCGACATCACCGTGGCCGGCATGCACCCGCTGCTGTGCCCGCTGGAGGAGGAGCGCGACCACATCCGCTCGCGCCCGCTGACCATTGTGTCCGAGGCCAGCAAGGAGTTCTTCGAGTCCTCACCCAACCTCGACCCGCAGAAACCCATTGTGGTCTGTGTGCACTGCTTCGAACTGCTGGGCATCGACGCAGACGTAACGGCCCACCAACGGGCGTACCTGGAATCGATCCTGGTCCCGACCGACTCTGACGATCGCGTCATCTGCTGCAACAACCCCATGTGCCAGACTGCCTTTGTCCCGCCGCAACTGAGTGTCACCGTTCCCCGGTCGCTCTTTATGAGCAACCTGCTGGACGTTCTCGGGATCCACTACATCCACTACGCGCGTGTCTCGGCGTTGGCGCAAGTCAAACCCGAAGTGTACAAAGAGAGCAGCCCGATCCTGGAACTGGAGGGCATGTTTGGATCCACAAACATGAACTGCACCTTCTTCCATGTCATCCGGTCGCTGGAGCTCCCCATCATCCTGACGACTCGCATCGGGAAAGTGGTGGAAAGTATGCTCACGACTCCCGAGGAACAGCCGACGCAGGAGAAACTGAAAGAAGTCTTCGAACTCGCGCTGCAACTCCCAAAAGTGCTCAACACCCAGCTGCGCATGATTGCGCAGGCGGCCAGTCTCCGGGCTGTGGCGCGCGCCTCGGAGCAGCCAACTGGGGGGGCTGTGCTCTTCAACGAGTTCATCACGGCGAAACGGCTGCTGGACGGGCTCATGCACGACCGCGAGAACACCGAAGGTTCCCCGATCAATCCGTGGGAAAAGCTCCCCAGCACGGCACAATCCGCCGAGCTCTGTCAAAAGATCCACAAACTCATCCAAGCCGTCCAAGAAAAAGCGAAGAAGGACATCGAAGCCAAAACCGCAGTGGACGCGTTTATCGACGAGTGGAATTGATGGAGTTCTACCCGTTCCTGGCACTGACTCAGGAGGAGCAGAACCTCGTGCTTCCCCTCACCAAACGCAACATCCTGACTGCCGGCTTCCATATCCCGGCCGACAAAGTACACCCTGACCTATCCCCCTTTCTTCGTTCGACTCTTCTATCCCCTGGCGACACACTCGGCAAAGTCGTCCACGTCCCTGCCGACCCAGAGCGAGCCCACAACTTAGTCATCGCCCGCGAACTCCAGTTCCGGGCCGTGCTCTTTGACGTGGCGCGCGCCGCCAACATGGCCCTCTTCGAGAAGTCCCGGGCCGACTCCCTCCAGCGGCAGCTCGACGACCTGCGGAACCGCCACACCGCTTTGGGCCTGGACCTGGACTACGTCGCTCAGAAGAACGAGGTCCTGGAGCAGCAGCTGGCCTGGCAGCCCGGTCCCTCGCTGCAGACTTTACTCTGATCACTGGAATACAGTCACGGCCTTTTCAAGTTTCGACCCTGAGTCCCCCCTCCCCCACCCCCATTCCACTCACAATCCACGACCCCTCGCTCGGGACGAGAAAAAAAGCGCATGACTTTGCTTGACGGTGTATCCGAAACTTCCCAAGTCACAGGAGAGATCCATTCGCCTTACTTCGCTGTCCCTCCCCCCCAGCAGCTAAACCGCGCCACCACCATGGCTGCGCCTGATGCGGTCTACGCCAACTACATGCGCCACTTGAAGGCCAAAGAGAAGAAGGGCAAGAAGAAGAAGGTGAAGGTCGAGGAGCCCCCCAGTTCGAGCGACTCGGACTCGGACTCTGACGCGGGAGAAGCTCACCAGCGGGCGTTGATGGAGGCCAAGATGCAGGCCAAAGTCGAGTTCGAGCGTATGAAGAAGCACAAGAAAAAGATGAAGAAACTCAAGAAAGACAAGAAGAACAAGAAAAAGTACAACGTGTTTGACTCGGACGAGGACACGGACTCGGACTCGCCGCGCCCGAAGAAGAAGCAGAAGCGCGCGCGCTCGGCTGCGCAAAACGGCTGGCTCACGTTCCTCAAGAAGTTCCGCGCCGACTACCTGATCGAGAACCCGATCAAAGAAGGGCAGAAGAAACCGACGGCCGCCGAGTTCGCGAGCATGGCTTCTGCCGCCTACCAAGCCCAAAAGCCCCAGCCCCCTGCCGAATGCAAGAAGTGCGGCACTGCCTGCCCGAGCTGTAACACCGTGAGCGCGGTCGCGCAGTTTGAAAAGGCCGCTGCCGCGCAGCCGCCTGTGCCTGCCGAAACCATCGACGCCGCTTCGGTCGTTGACTCGGTAATGGCCACTCAGGAACTCCTCGAGACTAAGCCGTGAAGAACTGCACAGTCCCGAGCTGCACTGTGTTGACTGTGCCCGTGCTGTGCGTGCTCAGAATAACAATCCGAATTCCCGTAACAGCTGCTGGAAAATTGCCTGTCTCCAGCACAAACTGTTTGAAATCGTCCGCCATTGTGTACGCTGGAACAAGGTGGTCCGCGACTTCGAACCATTCCACGTCGCGGGAAGCTGGACCGGCCTGGTGCGTTTGAGTCACCAGCACCAGCACCCGGTACGGCTGGCCAAAGTTGAAGGCGCCGTCGCTGCGCGGGCCGAGCGCGAAACCGCCAATGTTGGGAACCATGGATCCGTTGAGAGAGAACTCGAGGTACTCGCCGTCCGCGGTGGCTTGTGCCGTCGGCAGTGTGCCTTGTGGCCAGTACAGCGTTTGGTTGCGACCAGCCAGCGTGTTGTACGGGCGAGGCTGCGAGGCCCCCGGGTACAGGTTGTTGGCGACATTCGCGCTGTTCCAAAAAGGGACATCGCCTGTTGTCTGTGCAGCCACCCAGTCCTGATCAACTGTGTTGAAGCCATGGGTAAATGCGTCAAAGAAGGAACTGTGGGTCACAGTGATGTCCGGAAGAACGTTCGGGTCGACCTGTACCGGGTTTTCAACTGTGTTGCTGGTCATCCGCGGCAGCAGGGCAGCCGCAGACGTATAAGAAACCGCCGGAATCGAAACGCCCGTTGTCTCGACTTCCACGTAACCGACAAGCGTGAAGGCGTAATCCACAAACCCTTGTGGGTTCGTCGCGCGAACCGTCAGGCCCAGGCCCGCCTGAAGAGTCACGCCAATGGAGCTGATCTCGCCCGTCACAGTATTGAGACTAAGCCCAGCCGCGGCAAAGGTGGCCGGTGGCTGCTCTGCATACGTAACCGGCGTTTCAGGCGTGTTGCTGAACAGCGGGGTCGCAGAGTAAGTTGAGTGGCCTTCGGGCAAGGTAAGCGTGTCCCCCGCCAGTCCGTAGTTGAAGCCGAGAATCGGAGCCGTAACGGTCCACCCCCAGACAAAATCGCTGTTCCCCCCAGTGTTGGTTGCGCGCAGTGTCGCCGAACCAGTGCCCGGCGTGGTGGGGATCCCTGTGATTGCGCCTGTTGCGCCAGGTGTCGCACCCGTGCTGAAACTGACGCCCGCTGGTAACGTTCCCAACAGGAGGGACCAAGTCACGATCGGGTCACCTGAGTTGGTGGGCACACCAAGTCCAGTCAGCGTGGTCTCTTCCGGGAAGGAGGTCGGGAGACTCGGGTAGTTGATGTTGGGCGAGGCCACCCCCCCAGCCACAATCATCCAGCTCACCACAAACGTGGCCGGGGTGGGGCTCCCCCAGTTGGACCCGCTCACAGTGAACGAGCCAGACGAAATGGTGTCGGGTGTCCCCGTGATGTCGCCGGAAACAAAGTTGAGGCTCAGGCCACTCGGCAGAGAGCCGGCCGTGATTTCAAACGAGCGCGGCAACTGGGGGGCCGCCACGGGAGACTCAGTCGTCATGGCCACATTCACGGTCAGGTTGAGTGGGGTGGTGTACGTGAACCCGGTCGCAGCCAGACCGGTGGACTGGGTCGTGAAGGTCGTAGTCGTTTCGCCGTTGCGGTTAAAGGCCGTGACTGTGTAGAGGGTGGAAGCAATAGGCTCCACAGGCGTACCCGTGATCTGACCAGTCAGTGCGTCCATCACGAGGCCGTGTGGCAGTTCGGGTCGGATCGTCCAGCGAGGGGCAGGATTGCCCGTCACCCCCAGCGTCGGGACATTCGAATCGAAGCTTCCCGAGATCAAGGCCGGGATGGCTGGAGTGTAGGTGATGGTGGCGGGAGCCGTTTCGCCAGCCGCGATGTGGTGATACGGCATGCGCACCACGTGCAAGTCCGCGACGCGCAGTTGAACGTTGTAGGTGTTTCCGGCCTTGCGCACCAGCCAGAGCGAAATGTTTCCGTTGGATGGCAGCACGGCAATCATGGACTGGTAGAAGGTAACTTCCTCGCCGTTGAATTGGCCGTAGTACTGAGAGACCACCGTTGTGTCCGGGTCATTGCCGAAGTTCCAGTTTTCGTTCGAATACAGAGTGCGGTCCTTGTTGAGCAAAACCGACACTGCGTAGTCGTTGTTGCTGTCCGCTTCGGCCATGACGGAGAAACTGACGCGATACATGCCGTGTTGAACCACACCAATGTTCGTACTGGTGGGAGTCACGTTCACGTTGAGTTGGTCCCCGACGCACTGGTAGGCCGCAGTCAGGCGGTGGTTCCGGAGAACCGCGGTCGTGACGTTGAAGCTTGGTCCGTTCGCGTCGTGCGGGTAGCAGACGCGGCCCCACGCGCTCGCGCCCAAATCCTGTGTGATTCCGTTCGCGATGTGTGCGTTCGCGTAGAGCGTGCCAAACCGCGTTCCGGCCAAACCTAGATCCTGGACACCGTCTGTGGTTCCACGCAGCACGCCCGTCATAGGCACGCTTCCGTCAGCGAGTAGATCGCCACCGCCTCCGCCGCCGCCGCCAACCACGGTCTCAGGACCTGCCAGACCGGTGCGTGTGTACAGGGTACCCGAACGGTTGTACATGACGATCTCGTTTGCCACATCAGGAGCGTCAGGAGCAGCAGTAAGCTCTTCGAATTTCCGTTTCTTGGAGGAGGTTTCCTCAGAAGTAATCTCGCCAGTGGCCACGACCGAAGTAACGGTGGTGACCAGGGCCCCGGCGCCGCCATTGACGTTGGACATTAACTCAAGTCACAGCCAAGACGAAGCGGGAGCGTTTCGGATTGTGAATGGGGATTGGTTTTATTTTTTCCTGGGGCGCTGGGGGGAGGGGGAGACACACACATTCACTCCTCGACTTCCACGTTGTTGAGGAACACGCGCACGAGGCGCACGTATTTAAGGAACACGTGCAGTGTGTTGCCGGTGAGGTTCGCCGCGTTGTCGAACCGATACGACAGCTCCACCACACGCGAGTTGTTGATGGGGATCCCCGTCAGGTTTTGCGAACTCGATCGTTCCAGGTCCGTCCAGATCGCAAACGCGCCGTTCATGAAGTCAAAGGGAGTCAGGTTACCGACCGTGTTCGGGCGCTTAAACGCAGACATGCCGCCACGCACCGTGTGGTGGTACATCTCAAGGATCACATTCGTTGCGTAGTCACCAGCGACGCTGCCTTGGAATCGACTGTTGATCGGTTGGTGCGGGAAGTACAGCGAGCCGACACGCGCCTGGTAGCGGCGAACACCAGAGCCGTCAAAGTTGTTGTTGGTGGTTGCACGCACACCAAGGTCACCGGTGAACACAGACGAGGTCCCGCCACAGATGGTTGGGTCCACCAGCGTGTTGAGCAAATCGGTTGGCTGCGTTTTGCTGATCACACACAAGGCACGCGACACGGCCTTGCGGACTTCCACGTGCAGCTCCGTGGCGTTGGCTGGAGCACCGTACTCCGAGTGGTGAACAGCCACGAACGGCATCTCAAGACCGGTTGAAGCAATGGTCTCGTTCATGGCCCGCTGAATCGCGTCCGTCAGCATGTAGGTATCGCACACAACCCGCGGGTTCAGGATTTCGTACGTCACCGTCGTAAGTGCAGCGCCGTTACCTTCGGTCCCTCGGATAGCGTTGGTTGTCACCGTTTGGGCCACGAAGGGGCGTAGAGCTTCGTTCAGTTCGATCTCGATGCGCAGGCCGGACGCGAGTGCAGCCGGGATCAGCTTGTCGGTCGTTCGGAAGAAGTTGGAAATACAAGACAGCGGAACCAGAACTTCGCGTGTTGTCAGCCGATGGTTCACCGGAGCACCCGCGCCAACGCGGTTCCCGATCTGGCCATTCAAGTTGTCGTTATTGGCGTACGTCACCCAGTTGTACACAGTGCCCTTCGGTGCATTCAAGTCGGTCACCCAACTGTCCGTAGTACCAGGGGTGGGAGTAGGCGTCGCCTCGTGGATCACAATCGTCCGACCGCCGTGGATATAGTTGTCAGGGGACACTCGGTCGTTGTAGCCAATCATCGCACCCACAGTGCGGAACCACGCGGGCGACCGCTGCATGTAGTCCATGTCACGGGCAACCCGGTACACATCTTCAAACCGCTCGATCTCGTCGCCAGAACGGGACACGATCTGAACCGTCTTAAACAGGTTCACTGCACTGCCAGCCCCCCAGCCAACACGCGCGTCTTCGGGATGAGTCACGCGCAGCTGAAAGGTCAGGTAGGAGTTCTGCGGGTCGATGTAGCCAGCACCGCTGTTGAGCAGACAGACCATGCGCTGGCCGGGCGTGTACTGGTTAGTGTGAAAATGGTGCTCCATCATGGTGCGCGACGTCACGATACTCAGGTCAGGCGGTAGCTGGTAGTCCAAGTTGTTGAGCGAGATCAAACCGCGCTTGGCGGTTTCGGCATCGCCTCCCCCAGCCGGGCCGGCGGGAGACGGGGCGCCACGTTTGGCATTGGCAGGCGGGGGTGCGGCCATGACTTGAAGTCGGAGTTTCAGACGAACGTGTGCGGAGTTCTTGGTCCCGGGACGCGTTCGAAAAATGAGAACAGAATGAGAACACGAGACGAAACGACGAATTGAAAAACGGTTTTATCCCCCCACGCTCCCCCATCTGCGAACTCACGCAAAACCGACATTCGACATGATCCCCGTGCCCGTCTTCTTGCGGGACTTCTTTTTGGCTGCGGCGGTGTGCGTGCCCATGGCCACAAGGCCCGAACCCTGACTAGCCAAGAACTGCGCGCCAGGGAAGTGGAGCCGCTCGATGGCTTCTTTCCGTTTCTCGTCCTCGGCAGTGACGATATCAAAGTCCACCCCTTCGGCACGCTGGTGCATATCGAACCCGCGCTGAACGTCTGCCAGATTCGGGAGACGCTCAAGAGCCGACAGAACCGTGCTTTGCTTCTTCCGTTGACCGACACGACGCATCCCTTGTTCTGAAAAGGTCTGGTGGCGCGCGCCGCGAATGTTCTCATCTTCAGCCGCAGCCGTGTCCTGTTCCCCGAAGAAGAACTCGAGGCCGTCGTTCGCCGCGGCCTGTTGCATCGGGTCCATGGACTTCTCACCATTCGACATAGCCACAGTCGTTTCGGGATCGCGCTTCCCGCGTCGGCGCTTCTTGGCAGCTGGAGGGGCGTTGGCTGCAAACGGGTTGGCCATGACGGATGGAGTCGTGTTGACATTGTCCGAATCCGTTTGTTTCTTGGTCGTACTCTGGTGACGCTGCCACGCCTTTGTGAAGATCTCCTGCAAAGCGAACGTCGTGTCTGCGCCGGTTTGATGGGGCGTGGTTCCAAAACGGGCATCGCCCGAAGCCACACCGTGAAGCACGTCCAAGTGGGCTTGGTCTTCCGCGAGCATATCGGGTGCGCCGCCATTGGCAGCAGCGTCTGTGAAAACCAGGTTCCGGTGGTTGAACTCCGGGTTCGCGTTGGCTACGCGTCGCTGAACCAAATCGGCGTCTTCGGTGGCTTTGCTCAACTGCCGGTCGGAACTGGCTGGCCCGTTTTGAGCAAGCGTGATCACCTCTTCCGATTCGATGTGCGCGGTGCGCGCAATGGGCGCGATGGTCGAACTGACATGAGTATCAGTGGCTTGGTCCCCGTAACCACCACCACCGAAGATCTGGTTGCGTTCGCGCGCCTGTGTGATTGGAGTCGCCATCCTGAGTTGCTCCTTCTCGCGGGCCGATGGATTGTGAGGGGGGAGGGGGGGAGCGCTGGGGGAGGAGGAGACAGGTCACAATCCGTCCCACCCCCACCCCCAGGATCCACAAGACCATGGCATCGGATGCTGTCTCCTTCCCAACGGGTCAACACCCTGACCTTCCGACAAACCGGGAGTTCGTGGAAGCTTTTCCATACTCGGCTCCATCTCCGTCGTCGACCGTGAGTAACATCCAGCGAAAGCTTGAGGCAGAACCGCCACTCGCGTCAAAGCAAGGGCGTGCAAAATCTACGGTCGAGTCAATGATTGTCGACGCGCAGGTCGAGCAAACGACCGCAACCGAGGCCGGGACAGCTGTCGCTGGACTCGGCGCACTCCTTATCGGTGCAGTGTCAGCGGCCGTCTCCCAGCGTAACCACGGCGCACTCGCAGTTGGCGGAATCATGGTAAGCCAAGGAACCAAATTGGTGCCGTTCTTGCAGTCCCTGTTCACTGGTGAAAGTTCGCTCGTTGAGCCCATCACGCGAGAAACAAACCGCCGGGCGACGACTCGGCAACACCCACACGGTCTAACAGACCTCGAAATATCTGGCCAGGCGTACGTTGACGCTGCAGCCATCATTGGGTTTCCAATGCGATCGTTTCACGGAAATGCGACTCACTTTCCTCACGGGTTCGAGTTCCCCGATATCCAGTCGAACGAAGCCAGTCCACAGCGACTCACTGAACTGTTCCTCACTGCGTTGGTTATCGACAAGAAACTCCGAGGTTCTCCACGGCACTCTCCGTTGTTGGACATGGCGAGTCGCGGTGTTCGCATCACAGGGATCCGATCCGACATGCTCCAGCGCCGAATCGACAGTCGATTCGTACGCGTCGGGACGACGCAGGAAATGCGTCAGAACATTCGCGACGTTAGTGACATGGGGACATTCCTCGCGCGGACGTCAGACTCCACTCGGCGTTCTGCAAAGCTACGAGCGCAATCGCGAACCGATCGACCGAACGACGTGTTGACCGGTCACATGGTGATCAAGAACGGAGACATGGGACCCACCCACCCACCGATGGGGTTCGAAGCAAGCTACATTGGCTGGGGGACACCCCGTGATTTTGAGCTTGCGAGCCAGGCAGCAGCGATGCTATACCAACATCCAACAGCAAAGACTGGCTTAAACAAGCGGGTCGCGACGGCAATGCTCGCGACTATGGCCAGTTTTATTACGCATGGCCCGAACGCTCCAGGGTTTGCTCTCGCCGTTTCAGGAGCAACTGGGGCAGACCACCTCGCGGCGGCAGCAGCTACCCCCTCGATTCGGCGAAAGGTTGAACGCCAGATTGCTCCAAAGGAGCGAAAGGATGTGGATAAGCACATGACTGAGCAGGCGCTACGGTTCAACTAAGGCTCGGGAACGGACTCGAGGACAACGACGTCCCCAAGGTTGCGGCGGTAGCGGTGCTCGAACGGGACCCGGCGGTTCACGTGCATGAACGTGTACTTGTCCTGTGTACAGAAAGAGATCAGAAGCTGCATCCGTTTCTTGGTGAACCCAGGCGGCGCGAGTTCCTCTGCCAACAACTCCATCTCTGAGTTGCCGCCTTTGAAATAAAACAAGTTCTGGCACTGCAATCGGCATTTGCGTGGTGCTTGGGTGAACGATTGCGTACACAGACAGGTCGTGAAGTTGAAGTGTCGGGACATGATGAAGCTCTTCCCAAACTGGTCCGCGTTGAGCAGGTCCTTCTCGGCCACTACGTCGTCGTAGATGAGGAGGATCTGAGGGGCTTTATGTGCACCCTCTGCCTCAATCAGTTCGCGCTGCTCGTCCATGAGCTCCTGGATCTTGTCTGCGGCAATCGACATGTCATCGATGATCTGCTCGTCCTTGTCTTCGATAATATCCCCAATCTCTCGCTGGATGTCATCGGTCTTTGCAGTTGGACTGATGATGTAGATCTTGTCGAACCACCCTGCCCAGTAGTCCTTTTCGAGAACCAGATTCCCGAGTAACGTTGTTTTCCCGGACCCGCTTGCGCCCACGAACAAGCAGTTCGACGTGAGGCGCGGAATGATATCACGCGCCGATGCATCGGGCTGTTTGATTTTGTCCTTACGAGTTTCAATCGGGTTGATGGGATATTTCCCTGTGCTTGCCCCCCCATCTCCAAGGTCTTCTTTGCGGCGCTTGTCTTTTGCAATCCGTGTATTAGGTTTGACTTCGCGCTCGATTTTGGACTTCCCCATGCTGCAGCAGTTCACACCTACTCTACAGGTTTGAATTGTG
>Ga0316204_10006668_pt1 | contig 17560 bp, 18 predicted proteins | sample 6monrhotite_MG_2_FD_205661 | JGI IMG/M metagenome (GOLD analysis project Ga0316204, IMG submission 205661) | Microbial mat bacterial communities from mineral coupon in-situ incubated in ocean water Damariscotta River, Maine, United States -... | ecosystem: Environmental > Aquatic > Marine >... | reverse complement strand
GAAGGGCCCCGACCAGGGAGATTCGGGCGTGTGTGACGCAAGCTGCACGGCACCGGCCACCAGACCTTGTCGACTTGATGCTGACGAATCGTCCGGGGATTCGTTAGCGCAGCGAGCACACGTCGAATCTCCCAAGGGGCACCGCGCCGCCCATGACCTTCGGGAAGTCCAACAACCCAACAGGCAGAACGACGGCGCCTCGACGTGACGCTCAAACTACGAGCCCGCGACTGCCAAGACCGCTCTCGACAGTCCCATAAACCCCTGTCAAACCGAGCCGAACCCGCCCAACCCGCCCAACCCGCCCAACCCGACCCCGACCCCGACCCCGACCCCGCCGCCCCCAACGAACCCAACAAACCGACAACTCCAAAAACTCATCCCCCATGAACAACCAACCCCCAATACCCATCCCACCGAAAATCCGGCGAATTATCATGAGCATGACAGCCCACACAAGCCTCCGGCCCCTCCGGCAGATCGCCGTACCCGACAGCACCATCAACCACATGCTCAGACCCCGGACCGTGACAAGCCTCACAGCCCACATGCGCCAGCTGCGGCGTCTCCTTCATGCCAGCGAAGCCACCCGGGTGCATCATGCCTGTGACGTGGCAGCGCAGACAGGTCGGGTTGTAGCCCTTGTCCACCGCGACCAGCGTGTCCCGGGCGCTGGCGTGGGCGCTCTCGCGCCAGATGGCCGCCTCGGCGGGGTGGCAGCTGGCGCAGGACGCCGCGCCCACGTAGGTCGCGGCTGAGCGATCGGCGCCTCGGAAGGGTGGGAGCGGTGAGGCGGAGGGGTGGACCGGGGGGCCGCCGCGGGCGGGGTCGGGCACGCGGGCGGCGGCGGCGGCTTCCGCGGCTTGATGGTACGCCTCGGGCAGCGGCTCCTCGATGGGGCCCTCGGGGGTTCCCGCCGCGGGTGTCGTGGGGGCGGGCTCGGGTGGTGTGGGGGCGCGGGCGCAGGCGGACAGGAGCAGCAGAAGCGACAGGAGCGAGGGAGGGCTCACGGGCCGTACAGCTCTTCCTGAACGGCGGCCAGCTCCTTGCGCGCCTGCTTGACCAGCCCCATCAGCTCGGACTGATCCGGCACCTGCGGGTCCAGGTCGATCTTGCGGTCCAGGACGCCGATCACGTCGCCGCCGTCGAGCCGCAGGCGCAGCTCGCCCAGGCGCTGGGTCTGGTAGTGGGAGCGCACCCAGACGGCGTTGTTGATGGTGAAGGGCTCGTAGAACTCCCGGTGCATGTTGACGTCGACCACGATGTCCAGCTCGGGGAACTCCTCGGCCAGCGCCTTGGCGGCCTCCGGGGCCTGGAAGGCCATCAGCACCAGCACATCCGCCTCGCCCTTCATGGACTCCAGGGCCGCGCGCCCGCCCGCGACGGGGTCGGTGATGGTGTAGTCCGGAGTCATCACGAAGGTCATGCCCTGCTGGGTGATCGCGGTGACCCCCACCGTGACGCCGCCGCGCTCGATGAGGCGGTAGGGGGCGGGGGCGGGGGCGCCGTCGGCGGCCTGGACGTTGGCGGAGACGGCCCACTCGGGCATCGCCTCCAGCGGGTCCACGCCGGGCAGATCCTGGAAGCTCAGGTTGGCCACGTCGACGGCGATGGCGTCCATGCCCTGGAGCATCCACGCGTTCATCACCGGCACGTCGTCGCGCAGCCCGCCGTCGAGGCCCATGGCGTCCTCGAGCCAGTAGCCGCCGTGCAGCAGCAGATCGGGCACGCCGGGGTTGGCCTCTCGGGAGGCCTCCAGGTAGCTCATCAGCCGCGGCAGGGATCCGCGGGGCCGCTTGGGGCAGCCGCAGGTCTCCATGCTGCCCTTGTGCTCGCCGCCGTAGAACAGCACCAGCTCCGCGGGCTCGGTGGAGACGCGCTCGTGCACCTTGCCCTCCACCACCAGCTCCGCGCGCATGGCCGAAGGAGCCTCCTCGACGGCGGCGGTCACTTCGGGGACAGGGGCCTTGCTGGCGCAGGCGAACAGGAAGAGGGAGAGCATTGGGATCATCCAGGGGTGCCACCCCGAGGATAACCCCAATGGGATGTGCTACACATCCGCTCATGTCCCAACAAACGGCCAGCTCCGCGCGCCGCTGGGGCCGCATCGCCGGGTGGGTGATCCTGGCGCTGGGCCTCACGCTGCATCTCGTCCAGCTCACCGGCCCCACCTGGGACAAGGTGCGCGGGGTCAAGCACGCCCGCGACTACGCCTCCTACTACTACGCGCTCCAGGCGGCTCATCAGGACATCGATCCCTACGACACCCCCGCCCTGAGCAAGCTGGCCCGCGCGGAGAAGACGCGCCGCAGCGTGCACCCCTTCTTCTATCCGCCGCCCTTCCTCCTCACCGTCGCCTGGGCCCTGCCCATGAGCCTGCTCGACGCCTACGAGGCGTGGTTCTGGCTGGACTCGCTCTTCCTGCTGGCCGCGCTGCTGGCGCTGTGGCGAATGGCCCCCGGCCCCGCGACGGCGGCGGCGATGGGGGTGATCCTGGCGACCTACACGCCCATCCACGACAACCACTGGATGGGACAGGCCAACCTGCCCGTGCTCGCGGCCATGCTCTGGGGGCTCTACTTCGCCGAGCGCGAGAGCACCGGCTGGCGGGTGACCGGCGGGGCGCTGATGGGGCTCGCCTGCATGATGAAGATGAGCCCGGGGCTGCTGGTCGCGTGGTGGCTCTACCGACGGAAGTGGACGGCCGCGGGCGCGGCCTGCGTCACGGCGGTCCTGCTGTCGCTGGCGGCGCTGCCGCTGGTGAACCTGGACCTGCAGCTGCGCTTCTACCAGGAGGTGCTGCCCGGCTTCGCCAGCGGTGACTACAACGGCCTGACCGTGCCCATCCTGCTGAAGGGCAACCACTCCATCCCCAACCTCTGGGCCCAGCTCTACGACGCGGGCAAGACCCTGCCCGAGCCCGCGCGCATCGGCGCCAGCCTGACCAACCTCGCCCTCCTGGGGCTGCTCGCGTGGCGGCTTCGGAGGCAGACCCCCGACCTGCTCGGCGCGGCGGCGGCGGCGGCGAGCGTGTCGGGGCTGATGCTGCTGGTGCCGGTCTACACCTACGAGCACCACATGGTGCAGCTCATCTTCCCGCTGGTCATCGCCGCCGCGGCGCTCGCCAGCGGCCGCCTCCAGCGGGGCTGGGCCGCGGTGCTGGCGCCGTCCTATGTGGCGCTGGCGTGGTGGTGGAGCGCGGTCGCCGCGGCGGTCACCGAGATCGGCGGCGCCGGCGGCTGGCTGCTGCAGGAGGCCAAGTTCTTCGCGCTGCTCACGGTCTGCGCGGCCTGCGCCGTGGCGGCGACCCGATCGCCCGTGGAGCGCCCGGATACCGCATCAGGCGATGCCGCATCAGGCGACGCGGCGGCGGCGCTCTGACGGGGGCAGCGAGCTCTCGATCAGGTTCCACGCTTCGTCCCACTCGCCGTTCAGCGCGTCCGAGCCCCGGGGCGGGACGTGCGACTCCAGGTTCTCCAGGCACTTCCGGAACTGACCGTAGTAGCCCCGGAAGCGGCCGGCGAGGCCATCGGCGACCAGCGGCTTGAAGTACTGGTAGTCACAGCGCGCCATCAGGATGGCGGCCATGATCTCGTGGTGCTCGGGCTGCTCCAGTACGGGCAGACCGCTCCGCAGGTACAGGTGCACCGGGTTCAGCGCGGGCCCCTCAAGCGCCGCCAGGTGCTCGTCGTAGGAGTGGAGCGTCAGATCGCTGTTCATGATCTTCCCGCTCTTGACGGGCCTGGGCTTCGGCCCGTCACCCTCAGCGACCAGCAGCAGCTCATCCGCGTGGATCTCAACCGGCGTTTCGGCGGCCTCCGCCAGCAGCTCCGAGATGTCCATGTCCCCCTCCAACGGATCCCCCACGGAATCACTGTCGTCTTCGTCGATCTCCAGCTCGTAGCTGTCCTCGTCGTTGCCCTCGCCGTACTCCTCGTCGTCGAGCATGGCGAGCGCCATGCGGAGCTCGGCGTCGTCGTCCTCCAGCTCAATGGCGGGAATGAACCCCGCCGCCTGCTGCGCGTCAGCGGCGGTCGCGTCGGCGACGGCGATCGCTTCATCGACGGAGACCGCGTCGTAGTCATCCTCGTCCGCGAGCTCGGGGGCGCTGGCCGCCAGCGGCTCCAGATCACCGAAGAGGTCGATCTCCTCGAAGGTCGCGTTGTCCGACGGCAGCTCATCGGGCACCGTGAAGCCGATGAGATCGTCCACGATCTGGCCGAACTCCCGGGCGTCCTCGTCGAGGAGCTCCTCGTCGCTCTGCGGCACCAGCGCAATCTCGACCGACTCCTCGGGCTCGCCCAGCTCGACTGGCCCGACTGGCTCGAAGACTGCCACCTCACCCCGGCGCGAGGCGGGGCCGCTCACCGTGATGGAGGCATCCTCGATCGTCTGAATCGTCTGCTCCACCTCCGGGAGCGGCGGCTCGATCACATCGAGCGGCGTGATGGCCTCCGGAGGCAGCTCCACGGGCACCAGCCCCTTGTCCTCGGCGTTCAGCCGCGCGAAGAGCGCCGCGGCGACGTCCTCGTCGAAGTCCTCGAGATCGTCGATGTCGATCTCTTCGGAGGTGATGGGCTCCTCCAGCAGCCCGGGCTGGGAGCCCATCGAAGGGACGGACTCGTCCCAGCCAAAGGCCGCGACGTCCTGATTGCCGCGATGGGAGCGGTTGAGCAGCTCACGGTCCAGATCCGACTCGCCGTAGTCACCCGCCGCGGGCTGTGTCGCGGCGGGCTGTATCGCCGCGGGCGGTGTCTCCCCGGCGTCCGCAGGCTCGGAGGCGCCCATGGTGGACACCGATGCGCCGGCTGAGAGCGCGTCGAAGAGCGCGCCCATGTCGTCCCGGAGCAGCCCCTGGCGAGGCTTGGGCTTGAGCAGGCTCTCCTGCGGAGGGGCGGCCTCGTCGAAGGGCTCCCCCCCCCTTTCGGGGAGAGGGAGCGTTTCGACCTCCGCGTCGCTGCCAAACGACAATGCCTTCATCACCGGATCCATCTCTTCGTCACCGATGTCCTCGGGCGTCGCCGCGTCAACTGCGCGGGGCTCGGGGGTTTCCCAGTTAGCTCGGGGACCCCGACGCCACCTGACCATGCCGACCTCCTGCATCAGGCGATCGGAAGAACCCCGCTGGAGCGTTAGTCCCGGCTCACTCCCCGGTGTCGGTCGCCGTCGAAGATGCCGTCCAGGCCTGTGTGATCGCGGCAGGCCAGCCCTCACAGATCAGCGGAACATCACCGGTCAGACGGGCGACGCAGGGCGGCGTCCGGCAGTCCAGCGCCCTGAGCTTCCCCTCCCAGTCGCAGCTCGCCAGCGCCTCGACGATGGCGCCGCGCGCTTCGAGCGCCGCCGCCTCTCCGGCGGCCTCGGACGGCCAGGCGCCGGCGGTCGGCGGCTCCCAGCGCCACACCCGGGTCAGCAGCGCGGCCCCGACGACCACGCGGGTGGCGTCTGCGGCCTGATCGAAGTCCGCGCGGTCCTCCGGGCTCAGCGCATCGGGGTGCGGTACCGCGGCGATCGGCGGCGGCGGCGGCGGCGGGCGGCCCCGGTCGTACAGGACGAACACCAGCACCAGCGCGAACACCGTGCACAGCCCGAGGTACCACCAGCCCAGGCGCGGCTTCCGCGATGGCTTCACTCCCCGCCCGCGACGATGACGGCGTCGCCCTCGGCCGGTGCGCTGGCGACCACCGCGCCGCTGGGATCCAGGATGGTGGAGCGCCCGCGAAAGGGCACGTGTCGATCGCGGCCCCAGGTGTTGGCGGCGACGAACCACCCCCGCCACCCCGCCAGCCGCTCCCGCCAGTAGGGCACCACGTCGTCCCCTTCGTCGACCCAGTTGGTGCAGAAGGCGACGACGTCCGGGCGCGTGGTGCGCAGGTAGATGCCGAAGGCGTAGTCGTTGATGTCCATGCAGATGCCCGGGCTGACGACGCCGCTCGGGGTCTGGTAGCGCTGTCGCCGCTCCCCCTGGCGCGCCCAGGTGGTGTCCGCTTCATAGAGCAGCACCTTGCGGTAGCAGCCGGCGAGCGCGCCCTTGTCGTCGATGACCAGCGCGGAGTTGTAGAGGTGCCGGCCGCTGATCTCGGGGAACCCCACGATCACCCAGGCGCCGTGGGCCGCGGCGATCGGCGCGAGGGCCTCCAGCGTGGGCCCCCGGGCGGGCTCACAGTGGGGGCGGACCTCGTCGGGATCGCGCCAGACGTAGCCGCTGGTGGCCATCTCGGGGCAGACGATGAGGCGGGCGCCGCGCTCACCCGCTTCGCCGACGAGGCGAACGAGGTCAGCCCGAGCGGCGTCGGGGTCGCCCTTTGGCGGTCGGTACTGAACTGCGGCGAGCCTGGACGTCACTCCCTGAGCTTACGCCAGCAGCCTCCCGTATGCCTCCTCGTTTCGCCCGATGACGACCTCATCACCGACGATGAGCATGGGACGACGGATGAGGTTGTTGTCGCCGAGCACCGCCTCGACGTACTCGGCCCGGGGCGGCGGGGAGGCCTTCCAGCCGTTCGCCCGCACCGTCTTGTTGTAGGCGTTCAGGGCCGCGCCGACGGAGCCGGCGAGGTCGAGCACGCGCTCGATCTCCGCGCGGGACAGCGGCGTCTTGGAGAAGTTGCGCTCCTCCAGGCCGGGGCGGAGCTCGCGGACGAGCTTCAGGGCCTTGCGGCAGGTGTCGCAGGTGGACTTGTAGAAGAAGATGTCGGGGACTGTCGTGGGGACTGTCGTGGGCATGATGAAGGGCTCCTGTGGGGTCGGCCACTTATCCTGACTGCATGTCTGACAACGAACTCCGCGTCGCGACCTGGAACGTCAACGGGCTCGACGCCACCCACCTGGATCTGCGCATGGAGGCGGCCTGCTTCGCGCTGCTGCTCCGCGAGAAGATGCCGCATGTGATCCTCCTCCAGGAGGTGACCCGGCGATCCTTCTTCGCCCACTTCCGGCCCCACCTGCTCCACGCGGGCTTCTCCCTCTTCCCCGATCCCCCCGCCTCCGACAGCGCGTACTTCTGCGTGCTGGCCGCTCGCCTCCCGGTGGCCGAGTCCTGGCGGCGGCCCTTCCCGGGCAGCTTCATGGGCCGGGCGCTGCTCGGCGCGCTGCTCGGCGCCGGGGACGGCCCGGGCCTCCTGGTGACCACCGCCCACCTGGAGAGCATGAAGTCCGGCAGCGGCGAGCGGATCGCGCAGCTGGAGCAGACCCTGCGGCTCATCGCGGATCACCCCGGGCCCGCGCTCTTCGCCGGAGACGCCAACGTGCGGGACGCCGAGGTGCCCCGGGCGCCGAGCTCGGCCGAGGTGGACGACGCCTGGATCGCCTGCGGATCCCCCTCCGCCGCCGGCCACACCTGGACCCCGCCAGGCCGCTCCCACCCGCGGATGCGCTTCGATCGGATCTGGCTGAACCGGCGGCCGGGCTGGCGCGCGTCGGCCGTCGCGATCGTCGGCCGCGATCCGGTGGAGGGGGCCGGCGGGCTCACGCCGTCCGATCACTTCGGAGTCGAGGTCACCTTCGAGCTCGGTTGATCCGTTCACCGAGAGGTCTACCGGAGTTCCTGCTCATGTCTCAGTCACCGCGAGGCCTTCTGCTTCAGTTCCCCGATCACGTCCCGGACCTGGACGCGCTGCCTGAAGGTACGCTCCTGGAGCCTGGCACGAGAGTACGCTACAAAGGCCGCTTCTGGCGTGTAGCTCCGACCCCGCACTGCGCGGATCCGGCGGACAAGAGCTACTACATGGTGTCGCTCATCAACGCCAAGGGGCGGCGCTACTGCCTCCGCTGCGGCCTGCTGGACGAGCACGCGGAGGCGGCCAGCTGACGCCCCGCCCGCCCGGGGGCGTCCCGCTAGTTTGAGCCAAAGAGAGGTAGCCTCACCTGATCGGCAATGCTAGTGGAATCGCGAACCGATAGGGAAGGCTGGCATGCTGCGCAGGCCCCGTGGAAAGCTGATTAACTTCCCGGGCCACGTCCCCGATCTCGAGGATTTGCCCGAAGGAACATTGCTGGAACCCGGCATGCAGATCCGCTTCCGCGGAAAGGTCTGGCGTGTCGACGAGCAGTGTCACTGCGAAGAGGTCGACGAAGAGTACGCGGACGTCCCCACCCTCATCGACGGCGAGGGGCTTCGCTACTGCCTGCTCTGCGGAGAGGTGGCGGGGCTGGAGGACTTCATGGCCCTGAACGACGCCTGGATCCCCGACGACATCCGCGATCGCTTCATGTCCGAGCTCGGCATCGAGTAGAGATCAAGCAGGCATCGAGCAGGCGAGAGACCTCGCTCAGTCCTTCGCCGAGTAGAAGCCCTTCTGGTTGTGATGATGCATCGCGCTCAAGCCGAGCGAGAGCCCCACCACGATCGGCGCGGCCAGGTCCAGCGCGCCCACCTCCAGCAGCGTCGCGACGAGCAACGTCGCGATGGCGCCGGTGATGATGAGCTGGGCGGTGGACATCTTGTCTCCCTGACACTTCCAGTACACCTCTCATCGACACCAAAGTCCCTCGTCGCAAGGGAGCGACCGGTCGAGCTGCGAAGCTGGTAGCGTGGCCCGGTGTGGCGACGGCTTCCCTGGTTATTTCTGTTGATCCTGCCGTGTCTCGTGTTCCCGGGCGCCGTGCCCGGTCCGCGAGTCGTGAGCGCCAGCGATCACCTGAGCGTGCACCACGCCTTCCAGACGACGGCCGGCGGCGGCGTTCGACACCCCCGCCTCTCCGATCCCGCCATGATGTTCGCCGGCCTCCAGCAGCGCGTCGCCGACGACCTGCGCCGCGGCCGACCGCCGCTGTGGAACCCGGATCTGTTCGGCGGCGCCCCGCTGCTGGCGGATCAGCAGAGCATGGCCGGCTCGCCGGTGGTGTGGCTGAAGGCGGCGCTGCCTGACGGCGCTGCCCGGGATCTCGGCGTGTGGTGGGTGATGGTCTGGACCGGGCTCGGCACCGCGCTGCTGGCGAGGGCGCTGCGCTGCCGGCCCTGGGCGGCGGCGGCGGCCGGGGCGGCGGCCATGACCGGGCCCTTCCTGTCGGTGTGGCTGCTCCACCCGCTGTCGGCGACGGCCTGCTGGATCCCCTGGGTGCTGTGGACGATGGAGACCCGGCGCTGGCCATGGCTCGCGCTCTGCGCCGCCGGCATGCTCTGCGCGGGCCACCCGGAGACGGCGTTCACCGGGGGCCTGTTCGCCGGCGGCTGGTGGCTGCTGCGCTCCCGGCGCTGGCAGGGCGCGCTGGCCCTCGCGGCGGGCGCGCTGATGGCCGCGCCCATCCTCCTGCCCTTCCTGGAGCAGCTCCAGCGCTCCACCACGCTGGCCGCCCACGGCAACAACACCCTCGCCCCCTCGGCCCTGTGGGATCTGCTCTGGCCCGGCTGGTGGGGGCACCCGGTTCGGGGGGACTTCCCGGAGGGCGGGGTCTGGGCGGACGGGCAGCTACACCCCGGGCTGGGCGCGCTCGCGCTCGCGCTGGCGTCGCTCCGCGGCGCGCGGCGACTGACGCTCGGGCTCTGGGCCGCCTGGGCGCTCTGCCTCGTCGCCTCCGTCGTCGATCTGCCCGGGCCGATCAGCGTGGCGCGGGCGGGGTCCATGGGCGCGTGGTTCCTGGCGCTGGCGGCCGGGCTGGGCGCGGACCGCCTCCCCCGCCGGTGGGCGCCGGCCGCGCTCGCCCTCATCGCCGCGACGGGCATCCACGCCCGCTGGCTGGATCAGGGCACGCTGAGCGCGGAGGCGCACGCGCCGACCCCGGCCCCCTGGACCCGGGAGCTCCGAGAGGTTCTCCGCTGCACCGGGGACGATCTCGCCGCCGGGACACCCCCGGGCTGCGGGCGCGTGCTGGGCCTCGGCTGGGCGCTGCAGCCCAACACCGGGGCCCTCGTCGGGCTGCGGGATCTGCGCGGCCACGATCTGCCGATCTCCCGGGACACGGAGCGCTTCATGGCGGCGCTGGACCCGAGGCTGGTGCGGCCCTGGTTCTCCGTGGGCTCCCCTCCCCCCCGCGCGCTGCTGGACTTCGCGGCGACGCGGGTGCTCCTCTCACCGGAGCCGCTCGACGGGGACTACACCCCCCTGGAGCTGGGCGACGCGCCGCTGTTCGCCTACGCGCTGGACCTGGAGGCGCCGCGGGCCTGGCTCGCGACCAGCGCCCAGCCGGCGCGCAACCCGGACGAGGGCCTGAGCCGGGTTCTGCGGGATCCGGACGCCCGGGGCCGACCGCCGGTGGAGAACCTGACGGGCCAGTGGCCCAGCGCCGGGACGGCCACACCGCTGACGGTCCTGGAGGACGGCGGCGCGCGGGTGCGCATACCGCTCGGCGGCGAGCTTCCCCGGGGGGTGGTCGTGCTGGCGGACGCCTGGGCGCCCGGCTGGACCGCCGATGTGGACGGCGTGGACACCCCCTGCCTGCGCGCGGGCGGACACTTCCGGGCGGTCGTGGTGGAGGCCGGCGCGCAAGAGGTCACCCTGCGCTACCGGCCGGCCGGGTGGGTCTACGGCCTCTGGATCGCGCTCATCGGCCTGCTCATCGCCGCGGGCCTCGCGCTCGGAGGGCGCCTCCGCCCCCGATGAGCAAGATCAGCGGGCAAGATCAGCGGACCAAGATCAGTGGACGTTGACGTCGCCGGAGCCGCTGGTGTCCTGGTTCACCGACTGCGGATCGCCGTAGATGTCCAGGCTGCCCGAGCCGCTCAGGTCGGCGTCGACCGAGCCCGTGGCGGTGATCTCCGCGCTGCCGGAGCCGCTGATCTTGACCTCGGCGTCGCCGGCGGTCAGCTCCCGGGCCAGCGCGCCGCCCGAGCCGCTGAGGTGGAGCTCCAGGTCACCGGTCGCGCCGTCCAGCTCCGCGTCGCCGGAGCCGCTCAGGGAGACGGAGAGGCGGCTGCTGTCGATCGCCTCGACGAGCATGGAGCCCGAGCCGCTGGCGCTGAGCTCGCGCAGCTCCTTGAGCGGTCCCTGGGCGTAGAGCCCCGCTGAGCCGCTCAACGCGAACTCTGTGAAGGTGGGACCGGTCACGGTGACGAAGCAGTCCGTCGTCGGGCGAACGTTGCGGTTGTTGGGGGTCTTCACCTGGAGGGCGTCTCCCCGAACCTCCGTCCGGATGTAGTCGATGAGGTTGCTGTCGCAGGTGACCTCCACCGACACCTCGTCGTCCACGAAGACGTCGACGGGGATGTTGGAGATGACCTCGACTGCGCTGAAGCCATCGATGTCACGAAGCTCGGAGGCGATCTCGCCGTTGCCGGTGATGCAGCCAGTGAGAGCGAGAAAGAGGACGCTGATCATGATGGTCTCCCAATTGCGGTGGTGCCTCTTCAACACCATCGGAGGCCTGATGTGACACCCGCCCCTGCCAGAAACCTCAGTATCGGGATAGATTGCCCGCTGTGAAGGATCTTACCGAGACGCTCCCGAGCCGACCGACGCGCTGGGCCATGACCCTGGTGGGCTTCTTCCTCATCTTCGGCAACATCTCCGTGGTGTTCCACCCCAACAAGTACGGCCTGACGGACGTGAAGGGCCTGCGCAGCTACCTGCCCAAGCCCGCCTCCCGGGCAGTGCACGACATGTTCCTGATGACCGGCATGTTCAGCAGCTACTCCACCAACAACCTGGACCTCATCATCCGGGGGCACCTCTCCGACGCGGACTGGCTGCCGGAGGACGACCGCTGGGTGGATCTCACCATCAAGGAGCACCTGCCCCGCACGCTGGGCACCGAGTACACCCGCCTCTGGGCCTCGCACCACAAGAACACCTTCGGCAAGAAGGGCCAGCAGGCGGCCCGCGCGGTGTTCGCCACGAAGGTCCGCGAGCGCCACAACCGCCTGCACCCGGAGCAGCCCATCGACGCGGTGATGCTCGGGGTCGAGACCTGGCGGCAGCAGCCCGAGGGCTACCGGGCGGGCAAGAGCCCGACGACCACCAAGTTCCACAACTGGTACGAGGAGGAGATCCCGTGAAGGGCCTCCTCGATCGCTGGAACCACTTCTGGTACCAGCCCGACAGCGCGCACCCCCTGGCTGCCTTCCGCATCCTGCTGGGCGGCTACCTGCTGATCTACTACCTCTCGCTCATCCAGCACGTGCCGGTGCTGTTCTCGAGCGAGGGCGTCTACGTCCCGTACCTCATCCCGGACATCGCGCCGGGGCCGGCGGGGGCCTGGGTCATCTACCTCGCGACCGTCGCGGCCTACGCGATGCTGACCGCCGGCTGGAAGCCGCGGCTGGCGGCGGCGCTCTCGCTGGCGGGCTTCCTCTACCACTACTTCCTCTACTTCGCGCTCCAGAACAGCAGCTACGACCGCCTCTCGGTCATCTACCTGCTGGTCCTCTGCGTCTCCGACTCCGGGAAGGTCTGGGCGGTGGGCGCGAAGCGCGACGACGACGCCACCGTCGCCATCTGGACGGCGCGCATCATCCGCTTCCAGATGATCATCCTCTACTTCGGCTCCGGCCTCTGGAAGATGTTCAACCCCAAGTGGGAGACGGGCCGGATGATGAAGGCCACCATGACCGGGATGTGGGCGAGCCCCGTGTCCCGGGAGATCGTGGGCCTCGATCTGCCCATGTCGATCTGGCACGGCTTCACCCAGAGCATCATCTACGGCGAGCTGATCTGGGGGGCGCTCCTGTTCTTCCGCAAGACGTGGTTCATCGGGGTCGCCGTCGGGATCGTCTTCCACACCGTCAACACCACCATCCTGGTGATCCCGTGGTTCCTGGTGGCGATGGTCACCTACCCCTTCTTCATCGAGCCGCCGACGCTGCGCCGCTGGGTCGACAAGGTCCGAGGGCGGCTGCCGGGCGCGAGCTCGCCGAGCTGATCTGGAGCCGCGCATGAGCTACCGCGCGGCGACCCCGTGTCAAAGCTCGTCGCAGAATGTCCAGGGAATCGTTTCTCCCTTGACACTGAAAGACCTGCAACTGCCTCCGCTTTCTGGTATCTCTATTGATGCGAGCACTCCCTGGCTCGTCCATCACGGGCATAGCAGACCCGGGTGGTCATAACAGCCCCGCCAGGTGGCGCGGCTTTTGACTCGTTTCGTGATCTTGGCGGTTCGGAGCGGGTTGGCAGATCGGGATCTGCGTTGTTTGATACGCCAAACCAAAGGAGGTGATCCAGTGAAATTCCCCTACGTGCACTGCAAGGTGGTGGTCCCGTCTTAGGACCTCTGGATGGCTTCCGTTTGACGTGTCAGCGGAGCCACGGTGATATCGGGCCCTGATGTCGGTCCCGACCGCCACCGTCCCTCTCGGGCACTGGGATGCACGTCCCAGGCGACAAGAAGTCGCAAGCGCCCGAGGGGGTTTTTTTATATCCTCCAAGGAATGATGAGACGTCTCTTCCTGCTCTCTGCGCTCCTGAGCCCCGCGATGGCGGGCGATCTGGAGCCCCCCGGAGAGGCGAGAGACCAGCTGGAGACCCGAGCGAGGGCCCTCCTGGAAGAGGCGCCCCTGGTGGACGGGCACAACGACGTGCCCTGGCAGTACCGGCAGCGCTTCGGGCTCGACCTGGAGGCCCACAGCCTCCGCGACACCACGGACACCGACCCGCTGATGCACACCGACCTCACCCGGCTGGCGGCCGGCGGGGTGGGCGCGCAGTTCTGGAGCGTCTACGTGCCCATGCGCTACGAAGCCGCTGACGCCGTGCAGAAGGTGGTGGAGCAGCTCGACTTCGTGCACCGCATGGCGGCGATGTACCCCGAGCTGGAGATCGCCCTGACCGCGGACGACGTCGCGCGCATCCACGCCGAGGGGCGGGTGGCGTCGCTGATGGGCGTGGAGGGCGGGCACTGCATCAACAACTCGCTGGCCGTGCTGCGGCAGCTCCACACCCTCGGCGCCCGCTACATGACCCTGACCCACTCCCGCAACGTGAGCTGGGCGGACTCGGCGACGGACGCGCCGCTGAACAACGGGCTCTCGTCGTTCGGCGAGGAGGTCGTTCGGGAGATGAACCGGCTGGGCATGGTGGTGGACCTCTCCCACGTCTCAGCCGACGTGATGCGGCACACCCTGGACGTGACCCGGGCGCCGGTGATGTTCTCCCACTCCTCGGCCTTCGCCGTCTCGGCCCACCCCCGCAATGTCCCGGACGATGTGCTGAAGCGGGTCGCGGAGAACGGAGGGGTGGTGATGGTGAACTTCCTGCCCGCCTATGTCTCCGAGGCCCTGCGCCGCCACGAGCAGGAGCGCGACGCGGTCCACGACCAGGCGCTCATCGACAACCTGGGCGATCGCGCGGCGGTGTCAGTGGTCATGACGGCGTGGGACGCCGCACACGAAGCGCCGAAGGCGACGCTGGCGCAGGTCGCGGACCACATCGACCACATCCGCGACGTGGCCGGCGTCGATCACGTCGGGCTGGGCAGCGACTTCGACGGGATGAACGGCACGCCCGTGGGGCTGGAGAGCGTAGCGGACTACCCGGCGCTGCTCGGCGAGCTGCTGCGGCGCGGGTACTCGGAGGAGGACGTGAAGAAGGTCGCGGGCCTCAACGCCCTGCGCGTGCTGCGGGCGGTCGAGGCCGTCGCCGCGGAGCAGGCCGCGGACGACTCAGCCCCCTGAGCGCTCCTCAGGGCTCCTCGCGCCTGCGGATCAACCCCACCACCAGCAAGACCAGCGCCCCGACCGGCGCCGCGGTGCCGGTGGCCGCCGCGCTGCAGGTCTTGACCCGAAGCTCGGAGATCACATCCAGCTCGGCCGACGCCGACCCACCTGGGCCCGCCGTCGTCAGCTTCAGCGTGTACTGGACGCCCACCGGGAGTGGAATCTCGGGCTCCCAGGCGCCGTAGGTGCCCAGCAGGACCGTGCCGTTGTAGACCTCCCACTGCACCTCGTCGATGCAGCCGTAGGTGTCCGAAGGCGTCAGGTTCTCCGTGCGGATGAGGCCGTCGCCGAGGTCGATGTAGGAGAACGACGGCTCCGGCGTCACGCAGGCCAGGGCGTGCCCCAGCCCCCGATCCTGGGTCGTCCAGACGCCGCACTCCTCGCTCTCCAGGGTGTACTCCACCGTCACCGAGAACTGGCCCTGGGTGGTGTAGATGTGGGAGACCTCGTCACCCTCCTCGCCCTCACCGTCGCCGAAGCTCCAGCTCGCCTCGGCGATCGGGTAGTCACTCACCAGGGAGTAGGTCACCTCGACGGGCACACCGCCGAAGGGATCGGGCGGGTCGGACACCCAGGTGGCTGAGGGGCCGTAGAGGGCGGTCAGCCCATCGATGTCGTCGTCGCTGACGCTGGCGGCGCTCTCGTCGCAGCTCTCCTGGTTCCAGAACATGCTGGCCTGGGACAGCTCGTCCGAGCAGACCTCGCCGTCCTCGCAGGAGTGGGCCAGCCCCAGCACGTGCCCGATGTCGTGGGTGAGGCGGGCCTCCAGATAGAACTGGTCGTCGAGGCAGTCGTGCTCGCCGCTGTCCACCCAGTCGGTGACGCTGCTGATGGGCACCTCGGTGCTGAGCAGCTCGCCGAACTCGTCGTACTCGTAGGTGATCTCATCGGTCCAGCGCGCCGCCGAGAGGACGAAGCGCACCTCGGCGACCTCGGCGGTGGAGACGAGCTCGAAGTCCAGCTCCGCGCACTGGGCGCCCAGCGTGGGCGCGCGGTCGGGCAGCAGCGCATCGCAGGCGTCGGTCCACTTCCAGTTGCACCAGGCGGCGGTGGTGACCTCTTGGAGGTAGGTGAGCCCGGTCTCGGGGTTCACGGTCTGCGGGATGCCGTCGGTCTCGGTGGTCTCGACGGAGAAGCGGAGCGTGTCGACCTCCCACTTGTGATCGGCGGCGTGCTCCCAGGCCATCGCGGAGGTCGTGAGCGCGGCGATCAGCAACATCGGAGAACCCCTTCAGTGAGCGTAATGAGGAGATAGGCGGCGGACGCCCCCGACGTCAACCAGATGTGCTCCCCTGGTATTGAGGGCGATCGCCTACAAGCGGCGGCGCGCGGCGGCGGCAGCGGCGAGGAGGACGCCGATGAGGCCCGCGGGGGCAGGCACGCCGCAGCCCCTGCCGGTCGGGGCGACGGCCAGCGCGGTCGACGCCCCGCCGCCGAGCCCACGGACCGTCAGGACGATCGTGTGCTCGCCCTCACCGGTCAGGAGGAGCTCCGGCTCCCAGGCATCGTGGGTCAGCAGGGTCGCGCCGCTGTAGATCTCCCACTGCACCTCGTCGATGCAGCCGGGGGTGTCCATCGCCGTCAGGTTCACGGTGCGGATGCGGCCGTCCGCCAGCTCGACGTAGGAGAACGCGGGCTCCGGGACACCGCAGGCCAGCGCGCGGCCCGGCGCCTCTCCGCTCCCGCTCACCTCGCCGCACGCCCCGCCGTCGAGGATGAAGTCCATCGAGACGGAGTACTGCCCCTGGGTGGTGTAGGTGTGCGTCACCTCCTGCCCCTCGCCGCTCTCCCCGTCGCCGAAGCGCCACGCGACGTCGATGGCGGGGACGTTGCTCACCAGGGTGTAGGTCACCTCCAGGGGCAGCGCCCCGGCGGGCGTCTCTGGATCGGAGGTGAGCGTGGCTGATGGGGTGTAGAGGGCCGTGAGGCCCGCGATGTCATCCTCCTCGATGCTCGCCGCGCTCAGCTCGCAGCTCGGGTAGGCCCAGAACATCGTGGCGCTCGCGAGCTCTCCCGAGCAGGCATCGCCGTCATCACAGGAGTGGGCCAGCCCCAGGATGTGGCCGATCTGGTGGGTGAGGAAGGCCTCCAAATAGAGCTCGCCCTGCTCGCAGGCGACCTCGGAGCTGAGCCAGGTCATCTGGCTGTCGATGACGACCCGCGCCCGCTCCAGTACGCCGTCGTCGGCGTACTCGTAGTCGATGCCGGGCGCTGACTTGTCATCGGAGACGGTGAAGTGCACCTCGCTGTATGGGGTCGCGTCGGTCGAGAGGGGCGCGTAGATAGCGTGCAGGTTGACGCAGGATGGGACGTCGGGCGCGGACCGCTCCGGGAAGAGGGTCGCGCACTGTTCGCTCCAGAGCCAGTTGCACCAGGCCGCGTTCAGGATCAGCTCCTGGGTGGTGAGTCCGGTGGTTGGATCGACCGCTTGCGGCAGCGTGGTGAGGAGCCCGGGGCCCATCGAGAAGTGCAGAGTTTCGACCTCCCAGTGGTGCCCTTCGTGCTCCCAGGCCAGGGCCTGGGTGCTCAATACGACACTCGATACCGCGATTAACGACAGCATTTGGGCTCCCCGCCGATCTATACAGCAGCGCTGTATGGACAGAGATAGTGCCCAGCGAGCGGACCTGTCTACCTGAAGGAGCCCCCGCTCTGACGCGAACGAAGTGAGCTCTGGGCGCGGAGCGCCTCAGCCACTCCCACTCCACTCCCACTGTCGCGAGCGCAGCGAGCTCTGGGCGCGGAGCGCCTCAGCTCCGAACATCAGAGTGGGTGCCGCGAGCTTGCGAGCAAATCCCCCGCAGGGTTCGTCAACATCCCTGTGAGTCCCCGCACTCATCGCTGCCATACCAAGATGTTGACGTTTCCCGAGGAAGGGCACCACCTGGTTCGCGCCTCAAAGGATCAAAGGGCCCAGGGGGTGAATCGTGACCTGACGACGAAGGAGGAGGGAGACTCACGAGGGGGGAACGGAGT